>Ga0209454_1000035_pt1 | contig 113349 bp, 11 predicted proteins | sample WorMetHERISLAND1_2_FD_187400 | JGI IMG/M metagenome (GOLD analysis project Ga0209454, IMG submission 187400) | Marine gutless worms symbiont microbial communities from Max Planck institute for Marine Microbiology, Germany - Olavius geniculatus... | ecosystem: Host-associated > Annelida >... | reverse complement strand
GGAGGTGGGCAGGGAGCGCTTGCGCGCCCCGGAGGTCCGGGAACGGAAGGCTGGGCGGGTTTTAGCGGTCTCGGTTCCAATAATGGATGGGGGTCTACTGGCGTTGGTGGAACAGGAGGTCGGGGTGGCGTAGGTGGATCCGGAGGATCAGGCGGAGTTGGAGGAGCAGGCGGAGGAGCGATTGAGATTATTGCATTAGGCCATTTAAGGCTGAATGGATCGACAATCATTGCCAAGGGGGGGGATGGCTATGAAGGCGCTGCAGGATTACCACCGCAGATCCCTCAAACAGGAATCAATGGAGGGCCTGGAAGTGGCCCATACCGTGACCCTTCTTGGGCCGGCGGTGACGGTGGTGGCGTTGGTGCAGGGGGAAAAGGAGGTGACGGAGGCCAAGGGGGTGGTGGTGGTACTGGAGGTTCAGGCGGTGGTGGCGCTGGCGGTACCATTAAGCTTGTTGGTTCTATTATAAATGGAGAAGCGACCATAGATACGACTGGTGGATTAGGCGGCTCACCTGGACAAAACGATGGGGGAGTTGGACGATTCCTTTTGGCCACAAACGACCAAGCTGCTGGATTCACAGCTAATGCAGTTGGCACTCGACAAGAAAATTTCGATGGGTCCCGAAGCCTCAATCCTTACCTGGAGGGATTTGGGGAGACGCCCAATATCATCAGGCTACCGGACGGCGCCGAAGCCTTCGGTTTGACCGGGCTGGATGCCTCGCAGCTTTTGTCGCAGGAGCTGTTTGACTCGGCGCCGGTTGATGCCCGTGCCGTCTTGATTCGAACGGATATCGGGCCGACCGGTTTTGCCGATGACTATGTCGGTTTTGACATGCTGCTATTCGCCAATTTGACCGCCCAACCCCTGGAAAACCCCATGCTGGGCGCCGGGCGGGTGCTGGAGCCGCTTCTGATCGGCGGCTTCGCCAATGATTCGCTTTTTGGCGGAACCGGTGATGAGCGTCTTGCCGAACTCGAGGCCCATGCCGTGTATGCTACACTGGTGCCCGAGGGCAACCAGCGGTTCAACATGGCGGCGGACATTGATGGAGAGACGTGGTTCAGCACCGGCTATTTGACGAATGAACAGCTGTTTTTCCTGACGGACACGGGTGCCGAAAGGGAAGCGAATCAGCGTCTGGAACCTGCAGGCGATCCAACGGGCCGTCGGCCCTGGGAAAGCGTCGGGTCGGTGGTAATCGGATCGGACACCCTGCTCGTTGAGCTGCTCAACCAGGGGGCGGGGAATGTGGCCGCGGATGCCGTGAGGCTCGTTCGCCTGCATCCGGAAACCCGGACACTCATGACCCCCGTGGACGGCCTGACCCGGCTCGAGCTGCAGGGCAATCCTTTGAACAACCATGCTCATGAAGAAATTAAACATGGGATCATTGTCAATGCACTGGGAATGCACTTGAGCCCGGATATTCCGAAAGATATTGCCGACGCCGAGTCTTTATCGCCCACAACGACGTACTCGGAGATTACGGTGGCCGGGTTTGATTCGGAAATTGAAGATGTAAACGTCATCATTGACATCACCCACACCTTTGACAGGGATCTAACGGTGACCCTGGTCAGCCCATCGGGAACGCAGGTCGAGTTATTTGATCAAATCGGGGGATCCGGCGATAACTTTACGAATACGGTTTTGAATGATGAGGCCGGCGTTTCCGTGGTTATGGGAGCGGCGCCCTTCAGGGGAATTTTCCGTCCAACCGGATCTCTTTCCTCGCTCGACGGCGAAAATCCCAACGGGACTTGGATTCTGCAGATTACGGATAATCTGCCAAACGACGTTGGAACACTGAACTACTGGGCTCTGGCTCTGAATAACGACCCTGATATCGGAATTGATCCCAATCCCAACCCGCCGACGATGGATTCCATTCCGCCGCAATTCACGGAGGTTGGAACACCGGTCTCCTTTGATCTGAGTGCCTCGGATTTGGATGGCGATCCGGTATTTTTCACGGCGGCGAGCAGTGACGATCGGGTCCGGGCTACTATTGAGGGGTCCCTGTTGACGGCCCTGCCCGAAGCTGGTTTTTCAGGGACGGCGACGATAAAAATTACCGCCCACGACGGACCCGGCGGCCCCGGCGACTGGCGTGGTCGGACGACTGAACAGTATGTCGACTTGCATGTAGGCGTCGGAGCCGTTTACGGTGCCAAGTGGGAAGACACGGATGGTGACGGTATTGAAGATATCGGCGAATCTCCGATCGAAGGACAGAGGATCTTTCTCGACGCAAATGCAAACGGGCGTCTCGATTCCCACGAGGAATTTACCATAACCGACGTTCACGGCGCCTATGCAATCACTGATTTGCCCCTGCCTTTCGCCGGAGATCTGACGGTTTCTGAAGATCTTGAAACCGATACGCCCTGGTATCAGACGGCTCCGTCCGGCCTCTCCGGCCGTCTCTTCGACAACACCGCCGATGTCAATCCCGGTTCCGGTCCCGGAACCATACATTCAGTGACCGTGGTGGGCTCAAATCTTTATTTCACGGCATTTCGGCCCGATGTGGGGCGGGAATTGTGGCGTTTCGACACCGAGACCCGGACTCTGGACGAGACCCCGGTAGACATCGCTCCCGGGGATTCATCCTCCTATCCCGCCAACCTGACGGTCATCGGAACAGACCTGTTTTTTACGGCAGAACGTTCGGATGTTGGAACAGAGCTGTGGCGGTACGATACTGTGACACGTACCCTGGACGAGATGCCAATCAACATCAATCCGGAGATTCCCCCCCTGGTCTCCAATATTGTCGTCAGCGGACTGACCGATCCGATCTCCGACATCAATGTCACTCTGGATATCACGCATACATTTGATTGGGACCTGGCGGCGTACCTTGTCAGTCCCAGCGGCACGCGAGTAGAACTCTTTTCGAATGTCGGCGGCGGCGGGCAGGATTTTTCCGGCACGATTCTGGATGACGAAGCCGAGACGTCCATCACCGAGGGTGCCGCACCCTTCAGCGGCGCTTTCCGGCCGGCCGGCAGCCTGGCAGCCTTTGACGGAGAGAATCCGAATGGAACCTGGAATCTGGAAATTACGGATAGTGGCAGGGGATATACCGGCACATTGAATTCCTGGGCCCTGACAATCAACCTCGACACGTATCAAAGCGACGATATACCGCAAGAGATTCCCGACCTAGTCGGCAGTGTGAATAGTTCTATTCCTGCCGACCTGACCCCCGTCGGCACGGACCTGTACTTTACGGCGACACGATCCGGTGTGGCCAGGGAGCTGTGGCGGTATGACACCGTGACCCGGATCCTGGATGAGACCCCGGTAGACATCGCCCCCGGAGAAGCATCTTCCTCTCCGGCTAACCTGACGGTCATCGGCACGGACCTGTTTTTTACAGCAGAACGTTCGGATGTTGGCATAGAGCTGTGGCGGTACGACACTGTGTCACGTGCCCTGGACGAGACGGCAATCAATATCAATCCGGAGATTCCCCCCCTGGTATCCGAAATTACCGTCAGCGGACTGAGCGATCCGATTTCCGACATCGATGTCACTTTGGATATCACGCATACATATGATGGGGACCTGGCGGCGTACCTTGTCAGTCCCAGCGGCACGCGAGTAGAACTCTTTTCGAATGTTGGCGGAGGCGGGCAAGATTTTTCCGGCACGATTCTGGATGACGAAGCCGCGACGTCGATCTTCGAGGGTGCCGCACCCTTCAGCGGTGCTTTCCGGCCTTCAGGCAGCCTGGCAGCCTTCGACGGAGAGAGTCCGAATGGTATCTGGAATCTGGAAATTTCGGATAATTTCGGGGGAGATACCGGCACTTTGAATTCCTGGGCCCTGACAATCAACCTCGACACGTATCAAAGCGTCGATGTACCGCAAGAGATTGCCGACCTGGTCGGGCGAGGGGAAAGTTCTGATCCTGCCAACTTGACCCCCGTCGGCACGGACCTGTACTTTACGGCGACACGATCCGGTGTTGGCAGGGAGCTATGGCGGTACGACGCCACGACCCAAACGCTAGACGAAACCCCGGTAGACATCGCTCCCGGGGATCCGTCCTCCTTTCCGGGCAACCTGACGCCAATAGGGACAGATCTCTATTTCACGGCATTTCGCCCGGATGTGGGCTGGGAGCTATGGCGGTACGATACCGCGGCCCGGACACTGGACGAGACCCCGGTAGACATTGCCCCCGGGGATTCATCCTCCTCTCCGAGCAACCTGACGCCGGTAGGCACAGATCTCTATTTCACGGCGTTTCGCTCCGATGTGGGCACCGAGCTGTGGCGGTACGACACCGTGACCCATACGCTGGACTTAACTCCGATCGACATCTTCTCCGGAGAATCGTCTTCTTCCCCGTCCAACCTGGCCGTTGAAGCAACTGACCTCTATTTCACGGCGTTTCGCCCCGATGTGGGCACGGAATTATGGCGGTACGACATCGCGGCCAATGCTTTGGATGGGACGCCGATGGACATCGAACCGGGAGATGGGTCGTCCAATCCCTCCAATTTGACCTTCATGGGATCGGATATATATTTCACGGCGAACCATTCGGATGTGGGAAATGGCGAATTGTGGAGAATCTATCAATCCCCGGAGAATTCCTACCCGCTGTGGAGTGCCGGAGACGGGCCGATCCTTCAAAACCTGGATTTCGGAAATTTCCGCGCCTTGGAAGTGCGGATCATCGAAGACATCCCCGGCAACATTTTCGGTGAAGGGACTCCCGTAGTCCTGGAAGGGATTTTTAAAGATCCCCATTCCGGGAGCGGCGGCAGCATCAGCTACCAGTGGCAGGTCGCGGGCGACAACGGGCAGGCATTTGACGTCGATACCTCAATTGATGCCGCTTCTTTTGGATTTACCCCCTTGGAGCAGGGGACCTTCACGGCCATGTTGACTCTGACCGTCACCGAAAACGGCGACAACAGGGTCTACGTCGACATGATCGATGTCTTCGTCCAAAACGTGGCGCCCCAGAATGTAACGGCCGGCCCAAATCGGACGGTCAACGAAGGCGACCCGGTCGACCTGACAGTGGCCTTTGACGATCCGGGGAGCACCGACACGCACACCTTCAATTGGGTGGTCAGCCTGGACAACGTGATCGTTTCAGAGGGTTTCGACCAGGATTTCAGCTTCATTCCGTCAGACGAAGGTCTCTATGAGGTTGCCGTCAAGGTGACGGACGACGAGGGGGACTCCGGCGACGGGGCGGCGTTGACGGTCACGGCGCTCAATGTGCCGCCCCCTGATGTCGTGATTACCGGCATACCGGCGTCGCCGGTTGAAGGCGGTGTCATTTCACTGGCGAGTGTCTTCTCCGACCCGGGAATCAACGACAGTCACACATTCCTGTGGCAAGTCGAAACCGACAACTTCCAGCCGATCCCGGACGGTGTCGACCCGAATTTCACCTTTATCCCTGAAGACGAGGGCGACTACACGGTATCTTTGACGGTGACGGACAATGCGAGCGCTTCCGTTACCGGGCAGACGACCATCAGCGTGTCCAATGCGCCGCCGCAGAGTGTCGTGATCGCCGGTGCGCCTGATTGGGCTGTCGAAGGCGATACGCTTTATCTGACCAGTGCTTTTGAAGATCCGGGGGTCTATGACGCGCCCGAGTATGCTTGGGAGGTTACAATCGACGGCTTTTTGGTTGCGGACGGCACGGATTCGGATCTGAGCTTCACTGCCGACGACAACGGGGACTACACGATTCAGCTTAAGGTGTCGGACGGAGATGGGGGGCAAGGCATTGCATCCGTGATGATTCCCGTTGTCAATGCGGCCCCCTTGCAGCTGGATATCGGTTCGAACCGGACCGTCGATGAGGGAGATCTCGTCAGCCTGAGCAGCACCTTCACCGATCCCGGCGCCGGTGATACGCATACCTACCTCTGGCAGGTCACGGCAAACAATGGCCAACCTATCGCTGACGGAACGGAATCGGTGTTCAACTTTGTTCCGGAAGACGACGGGGACTTCGCCGTCTTATTGACCATTGCCGACGACGACGGGGATAGTGCCAGTGACATCATGCTTGTTACAGCTCAAAACGTCGCGCCGGACGTTGAGCTGGGTGCCGATCTGACGGCAACCGAGGGAGAGCTGGTGAGTTTGACAGCCGGCGTGAGTGACCCCGCCGGAGACAACGATTCGTTTATTTATAACTGGCAGGTCACCTTTGAAGATGGCCCGATCGTTAAAACCGGGTCTGATCCGATTTTCAATTTTATGCCCATGGACAACGGCCTTTATACGGTAACTGTTGCGGTGACCGATGACGACGGGGGTGTCGGCGAAGACGCTTTGGCTCTAACCGTGGCCAATGCGGTGCCGATCGTCGATATCGGGGAAGACCTCACCATCAACGAAGGTACGACATTAAACCGCGCGGGTTTCATCACGGACTCGGAAGCAGATTCCTGGACCATAACGATCGACTACGGCGATGGCTCACCGATACAAACATTAACGGATCGCACAACCAATACCTTCGATCTCGATCATTTCTATGCGGAGAGTGGTTCATATACGGTGTCGGTAACCGTATTGGACGACGACGGCGACCAGGGCAACGATACCTTCGCCGTGACTGTGAACGATACTCCCCAAGTGGTCGCGGCCATCGCCGACCTGGCAGTCGCTGAAGATGCCGCACCGGTTTTAAGTTATGCCGATTTGAACGACGTCTTTGAAGATACGGACCATCTCGACAGTCAGCTGATCTACAGTCTGTTGGACAATAGCGGCCCGGCTATCGTCGATGTCGAGATTACAGCGCTGGGCCATTTAAATCTTGCGTTTGGGCCCGATCAATCCGGGGCGGCCGACATCACGCTCCAGGCCACGGACCCCCTGGGATTGTCGGCCGAGGTGTCATTTAATGTCCAGGTCAACCCCGTCAACGATGGTCCGATCGCCGCCGATGATGAACACGTGCTGAAGGAGGACACGGTCTTGACGATCGCCGCGCCCGGCGTGCTGGCCAACGACGTGGATGTGGACAGTGACTTGACGGCCATGCTGGTTTCGGGTCCGGCCCACGGCAGCCTGATCCTGAATCCGGACGGATCGTTCACCTACACGCCGGATGCTGATTATTCCGGCCCGGATTCGTTCACGTACACCGCCGATGATGCCGAGCTGAGTTCAAATATCGCCATGGTGAGCCTGACGGTCGAGCCGGTTCCGGATCCGCCGGTATTGGCAACGATCGGGGAAGGCAGCGCTTGGGTCCTGAACCTCCGCGCCGATGATCCGGACCCCGGCGATACGCTGACTTACAGCATTGTGGAAGGACCGGCCGGTGCCCGGATCGATGAACAAACCGGGCAGCTCACCTGGACACCGGCCGACGGGCCGGATATGGTTAGCTTCACGGTTCAGGTAACCGACAGCAGCGGGTTGAGCGATAGGGAAAGCTTCCGGATTGCCGTCGAAAATGTGGCCCCGCAGGTCAGCATTGGCGGGGATTCCAGCGTGACGGCCGGCGAGCTTTACACCCTGAGTCTGTCGGTCAGCGATCCGGGCGCAGACACCATCAGCGGCTGGGTGATCGACTGGGGCGACGGTGTGGTGGAAACCCGTGTCGGCAGCCCGTCGACCGCGGACCATGTCTACCTGAAGCCCAAAGCGCTGGCCGGTGATTTCGACGGCGATGGCGACGTAGACGGCAGCGATCTGGTCATGTTCTCCGATAATATGGGAAAAACCGGCGTGGGCCTGGCCGGTGATTTTGACGGCGATGACAATGTGGACGCTGATGACATGGACCTGTTTATCGCCAATTTCGGTAAGATCGGCTATGATGTCTATACCATCACGGCCAATGCCAGCGACGAAGACGGCACCTACAGCGCCGGCAGCCGGCAGGTGGATGTGCAGGCGGCCCCCGCATCGTCTTCAATGAGCCAACCCGGCGGCCCGCAGGTCACGACGGCGCCGGCCGGCAGCGACCCAGCCGGTGAGTCGGTCCCGCCCGCGACAACGCCCGCCGCGGAAAAGAGTGGGACGGCAGCACCGAATGAATCTGCCGGGAAAAACCGCCCGGCCGACAACCGGTCCGGCAGCTGGTTGAACCCCTCGCGACATCGCAGCTCCATTTGGGATCAGCCATTTGGCAGCCAGCCTGAGACTCGATATCGTCACGCCGACAGCGAGACCCGTTCTAGCCGGGAAGATCAAATCGATGCCCGACGTCCTTATGGCGCCATGGTCGATTTGTCGGGACGGTTCCATGATTTCAGGCTTTCCAGCAAGCTGTTCAATGATCGTCCCGCGCGGCCGTGGATCGGGCGCTTTGTCAACGATCTGGCTTTTACCGAAGACATGAAGAATCCCAACCATGGGATCCAAGTGACCTTGTCCGAGGACGAGGACCATAGATTGCCCAATCAAAGGAAGGACGACGATGAGAGTAAAGTTCATTTTTCTACTAGCGCTGGTATTGGTCATCGGAAGCGGGTCTGAAGCGACGGCACAGATGGTGTTCGACCTTGATTTTAATCAGGACGGCAGCCTTGAAATATTTTACCCGCTGCAGGCCGATGACACGGTTGCCGTCGATATTTATGTATCCAATATTCAACCCCGGGAGAATGAGGCGCTCAAGTCGATGGGCTTTGTTCTGACATATGATGACAGCCACCTGCAGGCTGTAGCGGAAAGTGCCCGGGTTGACAGCGTCAATTGGGAGTTTGGCCTGGCTAACGATCTCGTGTCCGGTCAAATCGAGATGTTCGGCGGCCGCATCTTATTGGCCGGCATTGCCGGAGATAACATCAAGCTGGGGGAAGTCACATTTCGTGCCCTGCAAACGCATATCAGTGTATTGCGCCTGTTTGATCGGGGCGACGGCGTCGATAGTTTTGTGGCCGAAGACGGCACGGTATTGGATGATCAGATCGCCGGCGGCGTTTATTTGGCACGCCTGCATGCCGGCTGCCCGGCGGATTCAAATGTGGACGGCGACGTGGATGGAAGTGATCTTTATTATCTGATTGCCGAATTCGACCAGCTGGATTGCGGTGCCGGCTGTGAATCGGATTTTGACGGCAATGCTATTGTCAATGAGGAAGATCTGGCGATCGTTGCTACGGACTTTGGTCGAGTCGATTGTCTAGAGTAAAGTGCGGGACCGGCTTACAAAACATTCGGACTCTATTGCTTTGCCGCAGTGGAGATCGGGACCGCATTTCTGTCCGGGCTTGTCGGAATGGCCCGGTTTTCTGAATGACATCATTGGCGAATGAAGTTGGAGCGATTTAGACAAGGGGAAAGTCAATTGTGCCTGGAGTCTCGGCGTAATGGAGTAGTGGATGGATGAATGGTTGGTTTAATAGATAAATGATAAGGAGGTATTATGGCAGCTGAAGACAAGAGCAAAACGGAAACTGCAGCAGGAACGGCACAGACAGCAGGGCAGACCAAGATTGTGTGGGACGACTCGAATATGCGCAGCGTGTACTCCAATGTCTCCAACGTGGCCGGCGGACGCGAAGAAATAGTTCTTTTATTCGGCATGAACCAGGCCTGGCACGCGGGCCAGCCGGAAGTAAAAGTGCAGTTGACCGACCGGATTGTATTGAGCCCGTTTGCCGCCAAGCGCCTGGCTGTGCTCCTGAACAACGTCATCACCGATTATGAGAATAAGTTCGGCAAACTGGAAATCGGGGTCGATCGACCGGCCGGCGCGCCGATGCAGTAAACGTGGCCGGAAGAATTCTCCTTTCCGCAAATCGATCACTACTATCTGGTCCGCAAGCGGCAAAAAATATAATGGGAAATGAATCGGTAAAATGGAACGATACTTTCCAGGCCGAGAAGATGATTCCCGCCCGGTTCACATGGTCGCCGGATCGGAAGAACAACGTCGTTTCGATCCCGACCAGGAGTTCTGGCGGCAATTTGCCGAAGCGGCGACCCCCAGAGAGTTTTGCCAGAGCTGGCTGCCGCTGCAATGCCGCATGTTGACGGGGGTCCGCTGCGCGATGGTCCTGCTGGGAGAACCGGACAGCGGACCTTTCACACCGGTAGCCGTTTGGCCCGATGCCAAACTCAGCATGCATCATCTGACCGGAGCCGCAGAAAGCGCCCTCAAAGAGCGCCGCGGTCTTCTCATCGAAGCCGACAGCCAGCCCACACCGGACAATCCGTCCCCCGAAAATTATCAGATCGCATACCCGATTGAACTATCAGGAAAGCTTCACGGAGCCATTGTTCTTGGTGTTGAGCAGGAAGACAAAAAGCAAGTTCAGGCCATCATGCGCCAGCTCCACTGGGGGGCGGCCTGGCTCGAGGTCTTGATTCGACGTTTGGAGATCGTCCAATCCAGTCAGGTGAACGAACGCTTACAGAATTTGTTCGACCTTGTCGCCAGTGCGGTTGAGCATGATGATTTTCGCAAGGGTGCGATTGCTTTTGTCACTCAAGTGGCAATACGGCTCGAATGCGACCGGGTAAGCATGGGGTTTAAAAAGGGTCATCATGTACGCGTCAACGTTCTTTCCCACAGTGCCGAATTCGGCAAGCAGACTAATCTGGTGCGGGCCATTGAATCGGCCATGGAAGAAGCCCTCGACCAGGACGCCGTGATTGTTTATCCAACCCAAGCGGATGCCGAACCGTTCGTTACCCGGGCCCATGCGGAGCTATCCCGGCAGTTTGACAGTGGGGCGATCTGCACCCTGCCCCTTGAGGCCGGTGACAAATACTTCGGAGGATTGATGCTGGAGCGGCCGGCGGGCAACCCCTTTGATCCGGAGACCGTTGAGCTTTGTGAGTCTTTAGCGATGCTGATCGGGCCGATCCTCAATTCCAAACGAATCGAGGAGCGTTGGTTGATCCGCAAGGCATTGGATGCCCTGGTCCGACAGGTGAAAAGACTTTTCGGCCCGCGCTACCTGATCAGAAAATTACTAGTACTGTTGCTTATCGGTTTGGTTGCCTTCTTTACGGTGTTCACCATTGACTACCGGGTGAGCGCTCCGACCTTCATTGAGGGCGAGGTCCGGCAGGTAGTAGCGGCCCCTTTTAACGGATATATAAAAGTAGCTCCGATCCGCCCCGGTGATGCAATTCAGGCCGATGAGATGCTCTGTTTGCTGGATGATCGAGAACTGAAACTCGAACGCCTCAAGTGGGTCACCGAACGGCAGCAGCTGAAAAAAGAATATCATTCATCCATGGCAGAACATGATCGATCTCAAATCAGGATACTGAAAGCTAAAATTGATCAGGCCGATGCTCAGCTGGCCCTTATCGACGAGCAACTGGCACGCACCAAAGTCACCGCCCCTTTTCGTGCTGTGGTCATGAGCGGTGACCTGAGCCAGTCGCTGGGGGCCCCGGTGGAACGGGGTCAGGCACTCTATGAAATAGCTCCGCTGGATGAATACCGTGTCATCGTGGAAGTCGATGAACGCGACATCAACAGTATCATGGAAGGGCAGCACGGCGAATTGGTCCTGCCGTCCATGGCCGGTGAAGCGTTTGCGTTTGTCATTGAAAAAATCACGCCGGTGTCCACTGCCAAGGAGGGCCGCAACTATTTCAGGGTTGAAGGCCGTATGCTGGAAAACATCGATCGACTCCGACCGGGTATGGAAGGTATCGGTAAAATCACGATCGAGCGTCGCAGGCTGATTTGGGTCTGGACCCATAAAGCCATTGACTGGGTGCGGATGCAGTTTTGGAGATGGGTACCCTAAAGGGTAAATCCCAAATATCAAGCACCAAATTCCAAAAAAGATAAACATCGAACATCAAACGCTCAACATCGAAATTTGAGAAGGAGAAGATGAAGAAGTGAGCGCTCCTCCCGCTCAGCGGGAGGCCTCAGGAAGCCCCCCTGGAAGAGGGCAAGATCACCGGCGCAACAATGTAAATGCGAAATCCGAAGCACGAAATCCGAAACAAATTCGAATAACCTAAATCCCAATGACAAAAACAAATTCCGATCCAATACGCAATCTAACGCTGAGCGCGTTGATCAGTTCTATGCACCGGTTTCATTATTCTGCTTGGGTCGTTTTGAAAATTTGGACATTCGAATTTGTAATTTGTTTCGGATTTCGATTTTCAATTTTCATGCAATTACGTGAAGTACAAAGGTTCACAGCCATTTTATCGAACCAAATGACGAGGTCTGTAATTACCTATTTACTACCACAAAGCCAATCAACTAATCAACATAGTCAACCAATTAACTACATCTGTCTTCAATGCAATTTTTTTAGCCCCAAACCACAACCAACATACAACGCACAATTTACGGCAGCAGTGTTCGTGATCCCCAGGCTACTGGCGGTTATATCGGCGGATAAAAATCAGATACAGCAAGGCGGAAGAAAACAACCATACGGATCCAGGGATGGGAATGGTGGCGAAATCGGCCGGATTGTCGTCATAAAGGACCGTCTCTGATGAATCGGTATAAATTTCTGAGGCCGGTATCCCAATAGCGGTCGGAACAATAAAGCCCAGACTTGTATCGAAGTAAGAGGGATTGTCCGTGAGTTGACCGGATATCGTATCCGGAAACCACTCCACCCAGACATCCTCGCCATCCACCTGGCCGCCGAGAAAGCTGAATTCGGCGGAGAACAGCAGGGCGCTGGATCCGGCCGGCACGTCGATGAAGCCGGCAAAGCTAAGGTCATACCAACCGACGTGCAGGATGTCTTTTTTGATCGCGTCGTCGCGGTACTTGTATGATTCTTCCGCCAGTCGACCGATCGATTCGTCATTTGCTGCCGCGTTAAAATTAGCAGGACCAAAATTGTACGACTGAAATACGAGTTCCAAGGGGTCATAACCCAGGTTATAGCCCCAGCCGTATAACTCCAGCGGATCGCTGTCTTCCCCCCGAAAATAGACACTGACCGTAACAGTGTCTCCGGGATTGAGATATTGCAAGCCCTGAGGTTGGATATGGCTGGAATAGCCGTGCACCAGAGGGCTGCTGATGAAGATGAGGGCCAGAATCAAGGGAATCACTGGTAGCGGTTTCGATCCCATGTCGTCCTCCTTTTGCTATATGTGACCTTGTAGTACAATAAGTGAGATATAGATTTGACGCGCTTTCTGCTAGGGCATGATGATTTCTTCCCAGTAGCATTGTTGCCCTGTCTCATAGTCATCCCAGCAGAATTCTAACAGGTAATTTCCCGGCGCCAAATCGACAACCGTGGCGTATATATCATAACAGCACAGGCAATCGCATGGCGTCGATGTTATCTCGGTCTCCGTCAGTCTCAGCAGGCCTCCCTCCATGGCCAGGGAGACCTTGATATCATCAGGACAGCAATTATAGGTTGCATTCCGGTGGATAATGTCAACTGAGTGATCTCCCGCCGCAACCACAATCTGATCCTCGCCGCAGGCGGGATAAGACTCACTGCCGTCACCAGGCTCGCTGCCAGGCAGACAACCGTTGTTTGAATATTCCATGATCCTCGGCACCAGGCAGTCGCTGCGGCCAAACTCAAAGACAAGGTGGGTCAGATCCGAGCCATCCACGTCGTGATCCCCATCGGCATCGGCCCAGAATGAAGGCCCGGCGCCGTTGGCGATGTTCGCGAACTCACCGGCCAAGATCCTTAGGTCTTCGGAGTCCACGATTCCATTATGATCATGATCAGCCTGACATTCATGCGCTTCACAGGGGCCTTGATAATTGATCGAAACGCCCTCCATGGCAGCTTCACATTCATTGCCGTAGGTGAACCCATCACAGCCGCAAACCGGATCATACACGTCGATGCAAACTTGAGGTCTGTCGTCACAAATACCGACCCCAGAGCAGTCACCCCGGGGTTTCGCGCAGTATTCTCCCGGCAGGTAGCAATTCAGATTATCGGTGCAGCCGTCTGCCTCAAAACCACAGACCTCTACAATAGTGCCCACCATACAGATAGAGGGCCAAGGGCCGTAGGCCCCATACAGCACACCGCTCAACCCATTTACATACATCCAGGCCGGTCCCCCGAGCGGCTCGTACTGAATGCCATCTTCGGCCCGGAAAGCCCAGCAACTACCCTCCACGGGAAGGAACTCCATCATGCCGCGGACGACGACATCCGGTACACAGGGAGGAGAAAAGTCCACCATGGCGACATGCTTTCCTCCAGCGCCATCCGTTTTAAACATCGCAGCCCGGAGAGACACCGGCGCTATGGCTGTGAGCAGACTCAGTTGGCAGGCGATGCTGATCAACAAAATCCGGATAAGATGCATTTTCATAATAATTAGTCTCCCAAACCGGCGAAGCCGGAATAAGATATTGAAGCGTTAAGGTATTCTTACCCTCGAGAGCCTCGGATTCTAATGTCAGGATCAAATGGTCGAATTTATTAATGACAGAGCGACACCCGGCGCAAGCGCCTGCGCTGCGCGAGCGACATCAACCAATCTTCAATCTTCAGTCTTCAATCTTCAATGCCGGTTCGTCCGGCTTAGAGCACCACCGTCACCTCAAGCGGGTCGAGGATGTAAGCGTTGTCGTCTTCATCGATGGCCGTGACCGATATGCGGTAAGCGCCATAGCCGCTCTTGCCGAAATTGGCCCGGAATGTGGCGCGGTCCAGCACGCTCACCACCCCATCGCCGTCAAAGTCACCGGCCAGATTTTCGCCGGTCCTGCCGAAGTTGGCCCGGAATACGGAGCGATCCCGCCGGCTGACCACCCCGTCGCCGTCAAAATCCCCCGCCAGAAATCGGGGTGTAATGTAGTTATAGGTCAGCGAAGTCAGCGACCCGTCAACGGTTTGCACCGTGCCGTCGCCCCAGTCGATCACCCAGCTCACAATGGGATCGGCGCCCGGATCGAAGGCGGAATAATTCAGCGTGTAATCCTGGCCGGCCGTCACGCTGCTAGCGCCGCTGATATCAAATGTCGGTGCCACTTCGTTTACCTTCAACTCGAAAGTCGTCAGGGTCGTGTCACCGTCGTCATCCTCAGCGGAGATAATCACCGTCCGGCTTTCGTCCGGACCGTCCGATGTCTCATAGGACCAGTTCCAAGTACCCTCGAGGTCGGCCACCACGGCACCGATGCTGGCGGTCAGGGTCACGGCGTCGGCTCCGGGATCAGAGTAACTGCCGGTATTGACCGCAATCTGACCCTCGTTCACTTCCACCGCTACCGCATGAGCCGCCACGCTCGGCGCAACGTTGTTGACGGAAATTTGAAAACTTTGGCTGTCGCTCAACCCGCCGCTGTCAGTAACCTCAACGGTCATCGTGACGATATCCGGCCCGTCAGTCGCCGTCCAGCTGAACTGCCCGGTTAGTTCATTGATCTGGGCTTCCGCCGGCCCTTCCACCATGCTGTAGGTCAGCGTTTCGTCGTCATCCGGATCGTCAGCCGTGACAATGAATCGCAGTTCGCTGCCCTCGACCGCCGTCTGGTCAGGGATGGCATCCAATACCGGTGCATCGTTGACCGGATCAACCGTAATATCGACTGACCCCGTATCGGTTCCAAGTTTACCGTCATCGACCTGGAATTCAAAATGGTCGGGACCGTTGTAGTCCGGGTATGGGGTATAGGTCACCTCGAAGGTGCCGGGCGCAGTGCCGGGTCCGAAACCGGAAAGGGAGCCGTGCTGCACACTTAGACTGAGGCTGAAAGCCATAGGATCGCCATCGGGATCCGCGGCCGTCAGCACCACGGCAATGGATCCGTCCTCGGCCACATTGACGCTCTGGTCGTCGGCAACCGGATCATGGTTGGTGGAGCGGTCGATCCGGAAATAGTGGATGTAGTCCCCGCCGGCGTTGCCGTCGACATCGCCGTCCAGCGCATTGCCGGCCGTATCGAAAATGGCGCGGCTGCCGGAAAGGGTCAACCGGTAGTTGCCGTCCGGCAGTATCCCGTCGACAAATTCGAGCGCAACGGTTGTTGCGGCAAAGGCATAGTCCGGATCTATGGCGATGATGTTGTCATCAGTGGTTTCAAAATTGCCATCGAGGCCGGCCTCAACCAACTCATAATTGGCCGGGCTGCGGGCACTGATGCCGTCCAAAGGCTCACTAACTTCGATCTGGATCGCGGTGAAGGCAAAGGCTGTCGATCCCCCGGGCGGCGTGGTGGACTGCGGCGGCAAATCCGACACACCGATCACCGCAGGCGGCGTGGTGTCGCCCGAATCGCCCTGGAATTCGAAGGCCCCGATATCGAAATAGGTCAGACCCGGCTGCGGCGTAAAAATCACCGAGCTGACACTGGCAAGATTGGCGCTCCCGTTGTAACCGGAGATCACGAAGACTTCGCCATTGCCGGCCGACACCCCCACCGTGGGCGTCAGGCCGTCATTGCCGTTGCCGTAGTCGAAGCGGAAGGCGCCGCTGGAAAACAGCGTAACGGAAAAGTTGACTTCGCTGAGGGACTGATCGTGCTGCCCTTTCCAGCGAATCGTGACACCATTCGCGACGCTGGTGTCCAGGAATATATCGCCCCCTGGGCTGGATGTCCTGACGTCGTCCCACATAGGTGCGATGCGAACATTCTGCTGAAGCTCTTCCAGGGAGTTGCTGTCGTCGGCGGAACCGGATCCGCTGCCGAACTGCAAGAACCCGTTGGCCGATACGCGTACTTCGCTGTAGTCGGCACCGTACAACGGAAAAGCGAAGGGCAGGGTCAGATCCCACGAATTCAAGCTCGAGCGCCAGTTCAGTGGCGTTCCGCTCTCAGTGAACAGGCTTGTCCCTTCGTCGGCCTCAGTGAAGTCGTCCCAACCGGTACCGCCGTCGGGGGTGCTCGGGTCGTCGCTGCGAGGCCGGCCCAGCATGTCAGTAAAGGGTGCCAGGAAGGCGTTGGCGCGATCGATGGCCGGGGAGTCAGCACGAGGAGCGAAGTTAAAGACGTTGTCCGAATCGTCGATGTCTAACAGAAGGGGATCACCGGACACGCTGCTGGCGTCCAACCCGCTGGCGGCCTGCCAGGCGGCCAGATCGGAGTGGGCGGTACCCGCCAGGTTCGCCACATCAACCTGCGGCGAGGCCGGGTCGTAGAAGAGATTGTGGTCACTGACCAGGCCCGGCCGGCTGTTGCTGGAGATCGTGAGGATCGCGCCCTGCTTGGTCCACAGGATGTTGTTCATGATGGAGGCCCCGTCAGCACTGTTCTCCAGGGTGACGACGGTGCCGATGGGCTGATAGATGGTGTTATTGACGATCTGGTGACCCTTGCCCGAGCTCAGGACCAGTCCCTGGTTCGTGTTGGCGTAGATGAGGTTGTTCGTTAAATCGAGATCGGCAGTTCCACCGAGGTCGCCACGAATGCCGACGCCATTGGAATAAACTACGTTCTCAAGGACATCCGCGGCGCTGGTGGCCTGGATCCCGATGTCATCGTTGCCGTAGACCCGGTTGCCCTTGACCAGCCCGTGCTCGCTACGGATACCTCTGGAGTTATCGAAGACTCTATTGCCGGTGACGATGGCGTCGTCCTGCGCATCGATGCCGACGTCATATGTGCCGTCATGACCGAATACCGAGTTGGCCTCAACCACCACCCCAGCAGCGGCCTGAATGCCGAAGTCCGCGTTATTGCGCACGACGTTGCCGCTGATCAGCGTCCCGCTCCCCTCCGCAACGACCCCGGCCCAATCGTTGCCGTAGATCTCAACTCCTTGCACAAGGCTGTTGTTGCCGCTCATCCAGATACCAACCGGATTGTTGAAGTACCGGCCGCCGACGACCTGCGCCCCTGGTCCGTTGGTCTCTACGCCCTTATCCCCGCTGGAGTCACCGTTGTTGTGGACGATGTTGTCCAGCAGTAGGGCGTCGCAGGAGTTACGCAGCCAGATGCCGCCGTCTTTGTTGCCGAATACCTTGTTCGCGACCAGTGTCAGATCGTCACTGGCCGATGTATTCTTGTCGACAATGCCGTATTGACCTCCGGTGATGCTGAGGTTTGAGATGGTCGTGGCGTCGGCATCGCGCAGTCTAATCACATAGCTCCCGCCCGCCGTGTTGCCCCGATCCAGCACCGCATCGTGGCCAACCTCCACAGGGCCCCGGATCTCCACGCCCGCATCCTCGGCGGTGAGCCAGATGTTGCTGGTCAAGACGTAGACACCGGTGTCGACAAAGATCACGTCGCCTGCACCCAACTCATAGGCTCCCAGCACCGCCGCCAGGGTTGCCATGGGCGCTTCGGGGCTCTTTCCGCTGCTGGCGTCGTTCCCCACTGCCGTGGTGTATTCGTCGCCTACAAGCACCGCGTCGTTGACGTAGTACTCGCTGCCAGCGTTGGCTACCAGAAACGACCCGTCGGAAACATCCTGGGGCGCGCTGCCATCGAGCGCCGTCACCCGGACGCGCGCAGCATTGAAGCCCGTCTCCGGCCCGGCCGTCCAGAGAAAACGGCCGTCTCCAAAGCGAGCCAGCGACACCGACGCCGCCAGCGGCGTCCAGCTCGACCCGTCGTCGGTGGACAGCTCCACATCCACCCGCGGGTCGACCACCCCGGCCGGGTTCGCCGCCGTCAGCTCGATCCCCGACAGCACCGCATAGTTCAAGGTCTGGTTGATCAACTCGATGAGCACGCCCTGCCCGCCGCTCGCTGTCACGGTGAAGCTCTGCGTGGTAGCGATCATCGGAGCGCCTGCCTCGGCCACGATGTCGTAATTCGCCAGCGCGGTGCTCCCCTGCAGGGCGATGTCGAAGACCCGCTGGCCCGCCACCGTGCCGGTGAACGGATCGGCAAAGTGCAGCCGCAGGTGGTAGTCGCCGTCGCTCACGGGCAGCCGATAGCTCAGCTTTTGCCCCACACCGCTGTCGGCCCGCCAATAGCTCTGGTACAGCGACTCGGGCGCCGCGTACGCCATCGCGCTAGTGTCGATGGCATCGGCGGTCGTCCCGCCCGAGTCGGCACCGGCAACCCGGAAGGCGTCGGCCGACCACTGGCCCTCGATGCCGCCGTCCATCGCTTGACCCCCTGCGTTGATCAGTGCCACCGGCGCGTGCTGCGTCAGCCCTGCCGTGCGCCAAGCGATGTTCACTTCCTCGCCCAGTTGGAACTTCTCCAGCCCGTTCGGGAAGCGCACCTGCACCAGCTGCGCCGCGCTCTCGGTCGCCTCCATCGTGTTGCCGTACGCACCGAGGTTGACCCGGCCACCATTGGGCGCGGGCTCGCGCAAATACGCGCTCAGCGGGTCGCCCTGGTCGATCCCCGGCGCGCCAAACTGTACGTGGAAATTGTCGTCGAGACCGCCGTCCGCACCCCCATCAAAGCCCAGGAGGCCATCGGCGCCGTCCGGGTCCACGAACAGTGGGTCCGCCTCCAGGCTATGCGCGTCCTGACCGACCCCGAAGAACCAGTCGACCCGGCTGCCGAAGTCAGTACCGCCCCAGTTCACAAGGGTGGCCGAAGGCCCCAGGTCGAACAGGTTGTAATCGCTTTGAAAATCTGGCTGGGCGCTTTCGTCGATCCGCATGGCCTGACCGGACGGGACCCAGAACACGTTGTTGCGCACATCCGCGCTGGTGGCAGAGTTGGTTAGATGGAGGGCGTCGCCGTCGTCGTCCTGGTGGATCGTGTTGTTGATAATCTGATGCGCATTGCCGCCCGAGAACTCGATGCCCACCGTCTCGTTGGCGTACACGAGGTTGTTCACCACGTCGATACGGGCGATGCCGCCGGTTTCGGCCCGGATGCCGATGGGATTCGAGTAGACGATGTTCTCGAGAACATCGGCGGTGTGGGTGGCCAGGATGCCGATGTCCAGGTTATCGTAGACGCGGTTGCCCTCGATCAGCCCCTCGCTGCAGATACCCTTGAAGTTGTCGAACACCGTATTGCCGGAGACGATCGCGTCGTCCTGCGCGTTGATGCCGATGTCGTGCGTGCCGTCATGACCGAATACCAAGTTGCCCTCAACCACCACCCCAGCAGCGGCCCGGATGCCGAAGTCCGCGTTGTTGCGCACGACGTTGCCGCTGATCAGCGTCCCGCTCCCCTCCGCAACGATCCCGGACCAACCGTCATTGCCGGAGATCTCCACCCCTTGCACACAGCTGTCGTTGCCGGTCACCCGGATGCCGTTGTAGTTGTTGAAGGACTGGCCGCCGATCACTCGCACTCCGGTGCCGTTGACCTCGATGCCCTCGTCACCGGCGCTGTTCCCGTTGTCGTGGGTCAGGATGTTCTGCAGCAGGGCATTGTCATTGGAAGCCTGTAGCCAGATGCCACCGTCTCTGTTACCGAATACACGGTTCTCGGCCAGCACCAGCTCGTCACTGTCCGAGTTACTGAGGGCGACAATGCCATATTGAGCTCCGGTGATACTGAGATTCGAGATGACCGTCGCGTCGGCATCGTTGAGCTCGAACACATAGCTGCCGCCGGCCGTGTTGCTCCGATCCAGCACCGCCTCGTGGCCGCTCTCGACCGGACCCCGGATCTCCACGCCCGCATCCCCGGCAGTCAGCCGGATGTTGGCGGTTACGGCGTAGCTGCCCGTATCCACAAAAATCACGTCGCCCGGACCCAGGTCGTAGGTTTCGAGCACTGAGCGCACCGAAGCCTTGGGCCGGCTGGGGTCCACACCGTCGTTGGCGTCGTCGCCGATGGCCGTGGTATATTCGTCGCCGGTGAGCGCGCCGTCGTTGACGTAGTAGTCCGTGATCGGCCCGAGGACCTGGAAGCCCGCGTCGGAGACATCCTGGGGAGCACTGCCGTCAAGCGCCGTCACCCGGATGCGTGCTCTATCGGCATCGGTCTCCGGCCCCGCCGTCCACAGAAAACGGCCGTCTCCAAAGCGAGCCAGCGACACCGACGCCGCCAGCGGCGTCCAGCTCGACCCGTCGTCGGTGGACAGCTCCACATCCACCCGCGGGTCGACCACCCCGGCCGGGTTCGCCGCCGTCAGCTCGATCCCCGACAGCACCGCATAGTTCAAGGTCTGGTTGATCAACTCGATGAGCACGCCCTGCCCGCCGCTCGCTGTCACGGTGAAGCTCTGCGTGGTAGCGATCATCGGAGCGCCTGCCTCGGCCACGATGTCGTAATTCGCCAGCGCGGTGCTCCCCTGCAGGGCGATGTCGAAGACCCGCTGGCCCGCCACCGTGCCGGTGAACGGATCGGCAAAGTGCAGCCGCAGGTGGTAGTCGCCGTCGGCCATCGGCAGCTGGTAGCTCAGCCTCTGCCCGACACCGCTGTCGGCCCGCCAGTAGCCCTGATACACCGGCTCGGGCGCCGGGTCCGCCACCGCGCTGCGGTCCACCGGATCGGCGCTCGTTCCGCCCACGCCGCTGCCAGGCACCCGGAAGGCTTCAGCCGACCACCGGCCCTCGATGCCGCCGTCCAGCGCTTGGCCCCCTACGTTGATCAGTGCCACCGGCGCCTGCTGCGTCAGCCCCGCCGTGCGCCAGGCGATGTTCACTTCCTCGCCCAGTTGGTACTTCTCCAGCCCGTTGGGCGAGAGCACCTGCACCAGCTGCGCCGCGCTCTCGGTCGCCTCCATCGTGTTGCCGTACGCACCGAGGTTGACCCGGCCACCATTGGGCGCCGGCTCGCGCAAATACGCGCTCAGCGGGTCGCCCTGGTCGATCCCAGGTGCCCCGGACTGCACGTGGAAGTCGTCATCCAGGCCGCCGTCCGTGCCGTCGTTGAAACCCAGGACGTCGTCGGCGCCGTCCGGGTCCACAAACAGCGGGTCCGCCTCCAGGCTGTGCACGTCCTGACCGACCCCGAAGAGCCAATCGAACCGGCTGCCGAACTCAGTGCCGCCCCAGTTGACAAGCCTGGCCGACGGACCCAGGTCGAAGAGGTTGTAATCGCTCTTGAAACCTGATTGGGCGCTGTCTCCGACCCGCATGGCCTGGCCGGACACGACCCAGAACACGTTGTTGCGGACGTCCGCGCTGGTGGCAGAGTTGCGTAGGCTGAGCGCGTCACCGCCATTCTGGTGAATCGTGTTGTTGATAATCTGATGCGCATTGCCGCCCGAGAATTCAATGCCAACGGTCTCGTTGGCGTACACGAGGTTGTTCACCACGTCGATACGGGCGATGCCGCCGGTTTCGGCCCGGATGCCGATGGGATTCGAGTAGACGATGTTCTCGAGAACATCGGCGGTGCCGGTGGCCAGGATGCCGGTGTCCAGGTTGGCGTAGACACGGTTGCCCTTGACCCGGCCATGCTCGCTGCGGATACCTCTGTAATTGCCAGAGACCGCGTTGCCGATAACGCTGGCGTCGTCCTCCGCGTCGATGCCGAGGCGTAGATAGCCTCCGTGGCCGAATACCGTATTGCCGGCCACCGTCACTCCGGATGAGGCCCGGATTCCCAGTTCCGCGTTGTCGTGGACAACGTTACCGCGGTTCAGGGCAAGGTTCGGGTTGCCCACGCTGGTGTTGGTGCCACTCGTGCTGTTCTCGATATGCATACCCCAACGGTTGTCGTATATTTCATTCCCCTCGACGATGGCGTCGCCCAGGTTGGAGAGCATCATCCCGTAGTCCGCATTGCCGAACGCGAGGCTGTCAGTCACCCCTCCGATCGGGCCGACGATGTAAATACCGCTGTTCCCGCTGTCGTAAGCAACCAGATGGTCGAAGACCGATCCCGGGGCGTCGGTCTGGATTCGCATGGCGTCCAACATATGGTCGAAGGCGGTGATGTAGCTGGCGGCGAAATTATCACTGTTATTGCGAACCCACAGACCCCGTTGGGCCTGGACCAGGGTGAGGTTTTGCAGGGTCACGAAGTCGGCGTCGTTGACCTCGACCAGGGCCTGCGGCCGGGCACCGGGGAGTGCCGTAATGAAGCGAACTTCCCGGGTCGGGTCCGCCAACGGACCCCGCAGGGTAAAGCCTTCGTCCAGACCCAGCCCGAGGTCTGTGCTGCCGGAGATACGGATTGCCTCGATCAGGGGGTATTGACCCGTGTCGACGTTTACTACGTCGCCGGCCCCAAGGTCGTAAATCCTTAACAGGTTGACCGGGCTGGGCTTAGGCACGGTGGCGAGCTTGCCGGTGTTGCGGTTGTCGCCGATGGCATTCGGCGTATACTCGTCATTCGCGTCGCTGGCATCGTCCACCCAGTAGAGCTTGCCGTCTTCCGGCACCGCAAAAGGCTCGGTGGAACGGGTGAACACCAGCGGATTGTCGACGTGACTGATTTGAATCTGCAGGCCGTAGGTGCCAAAGTCAACGCCGCTCTTGGACGGAATCCAGACAAACTCGCCGTCGTCGGGCGTGGCCGCCACAATGTCGAGCAGGTGCATGGGCCCGCCAGGTCCATCCTGCAGCAGCTCGATGCGAATCGGGGATTCGTCTCGGTTTCCGTAGGAGTCCCAGCGGATGGTCCGTTCCTTGTCGCGCTCCCAGTCCGTGAAGAGATCGGGGAAGCGCAAGGCGAGGTGCGGCTCCGGGCTCAGGGTCTCGAACACCGCGTTGCCGTAGGCCCCGAGGTTGGGTGCCACCGCCTCGGATATCACCTGCAGGAAGGCATGATCGAGGTAGCTGTCGGCACTGGATCCCGAGTCGCGGTCGGCTTCGAAACGGTATTCCACCCCGCGGGTTCCCACCGGCACCTGGACCCGGTCACCCACAAGTTCCCATCGATCGGAAGGATTGACCGAGCGGGCTTCGGCGGTTCCTATCACTGTTGTGCCGTCAGCGGCGATAAATTTGATCGCTATCCGTCCGCGGTCGACCGGCGTCTCATGGGCGGAGCGTATGCGTCCGCCGAAGGTCAGCTCGAGATCGCCGGCGTCAATCTCGGCGAGCTGGGCGGCCGTCAACTCCGCACCGAGATCCACCCGCTGCTCGGCGAAGCCTTCGGCGACATCTCCGGCACAGAAGTACTGTCCCCCGACAAAAGATGCCGGTGCGGCATCCCGAACCGACGCCTCAGCGTTGGTGCTCCAGCCGTTGAGGCCCGCCTCGAAGCCCGGATTGGCCAGCAGGTTCTGGTAGAAGGCCGGGATGGACTGATCGGTGCGCGGATCGGCCTGGTCAATCGTCGGGCTGGTGAAGCGCTGGCCGGCCGAGAGCCCGAGGGCCCGGTAGTCGTCACGGGCCAGGTTGAAGAAGGCGGGCTTTGCCCACAGAGGGTCCACCACCGTGCGGCCGATGGAGTGCAAATCGAAGCGGGCCACGTCCATCTGCCAGTCCAAGATGTCGGAAAAGTCCTTGGTCCAATAGATGAGGGTCCCGTTGGAACCTGCATAGAGATCGTTGTAGTCGCTGAAGAATCCCCCTTGACTGTCGTTGGAAACATAGATGTCATAGCCGGACTCGGCCCAGAGGATGTTGTTGAGCACCTCGACGTTGCCGGCGCCATTTTCCACTCGCAGATTGTCGCCGGTAAGGCAGTAGAACGTGTTGCTGACGATCCGGATGTCGGTGACGCCGTCTGCCAGCAACCCCCTTGTCTTGTTACGATAGACCAGGTTGTGGAATACCTTCTGGCCGTCCGTCGCGCGAAGGCCGACCGTATTCTCAGCAATGCGGCTAAATTGAATTTTGCCGTCAAACTCTGCAATCCCGGTCTCATTGCCCTGGATCAGGTTGGCGGTTTCGAAGTCATGGCCTCCCAGTATCCCACTGCCCGAAACCCCGGTAACGTTGTCGTATACATGCTGGTTCCGCATATGGCCGGAGAGAACCACGCCCTGCGTGTTTTCATAGATCGCATTCGGCTCAGTGGTTCCAACAAATCCAAAACCGTCGGTGTCCCCGGCAACTGTGGCTACGACACCCGTGTCGTTGTCATGAATGCGGTTGGCGCTGAGCGGCGCCGCGGCATCGTAAGAGACACCCACGGCAATCCCCCAAATCTCGTTCTCGCGAATCAGCCCCTCGAAGGCCGCGTTGATATCGAGTCCGGTAGCCCCAGCCGTGATGTCGTTGTAGCCAATGAAGCCCGCGGATGGTGTGCGGATCTCAATTCCCACCTCACTGGCCGAGATGGTGTTAGTGAAAACCTGAAGACCGTCTCCACCGTCGACGAGCACGCCGGCCCCGCCGATGGTGTTGTCTGCCAAGGTCAGATCATTGGCACCGTTGCTCTCTACACCTGACGGCAGATCGAGGCGTTGCAGGATGACATGGTCGGCGTTTACCGCAACGAAGACCGAGGGTTCACCTGAGACAGCCATGAGCGACGACGAATACCCAGGCGCACCCAGGATCAGCAGACCCGCGTCGTCAGCCTCGATGGTCACGCCTTCATAGCTGACTCCCGGCGCCAGCACGATGACATCGCCGGCATCAAGATCATGGGCGTCGAGGGTCGCCTGGATAGCGGATGGGGTGTTGGCCGCGTGGACCGTCCCAAGGTCATAGCTGTTGCCGCGTATGTGAAGCGATGAGCTACCGGCACCGGCGTTCACGTAGGCTAAATACGGGCGCCCGTCACCGTCGACCGCGAAAGCCGCGGCGCGTACTTCGCCCGTGCCGCCGGTAACGCCGTACCAGGAAGCATCGCCCGGCAGCTCTTCCGCGAAAGCGCTGCCGTTCCACAACCGTGCGTACAGGTCCTGGCCGTTCTCGCTGCTCTCATCAATGCCATAGCTCGCGTAGGTGAGATGCAGGTGCCCGCCGTTGTTCACCAGCTTCGGCGCAACCGGGTGACCGATTCCCGCCGACACGCCTCCTGCGCTCAGCGCTCCGACACCCGCCGGCGACCAGGACCCCGCGGCGTAGCGCGCCGCGTACACGCTGGTGGGTTCGAAGATGCGGCTTCCCGCCTGTTGCCAGGCTACAAACAAGTCACCGGCGTGATAGGCAAGGGTCGGGGCGGTGCTATCTGTATCGGTAGAGCTCAGCCCGTCGCCCGAGGCCGAACCGGCGAGCCCGGACCAACCACCACCTGCAAACTCCTCAACAAATACCTGACCGACACCGGATACGTCCGCCACCCAGGCGACGGCTATTTTGGTGCCATCGGTGGCGACGGCAAGCGCGCGGACATCTGCCGCGGCCAGCGATAGCCCACCGCCCGATGCGCTGCCAGCACCCAGCTCGGTCCAGCTCGTGCCGTCGAAACACTTGGCGTAGACCTGTCGCACCCCGCTGGATGCGTCGAGCCAAATTGTCACGGGTCCGGTCGCGGTATCGACAACCACGGCCTCATCCGCGTTACCGGTTTGACTGATACCGCCGGTGCCAAGGGAGCCTCCGAGGCCAACCCAACCGCCCAGACCACCCTGGGCAGTATGGTCATAGCGGGTGACGTGAATATCGGAGGCGCCACCGGCAGACTCGGTCCAGGCGACGATCGGCGCACCGCCAGCGCCTAAGGTTATGCTCGGACGTCGAGACTCACCCGCCGTGTCGCTGATTCCCCCGCGCTCCGCGCTTCCTGCGAGTTGCCGCCAGCCGCCGTCGCTGAACTTGGCGACATAGATTTCATGATTCCCGTAGCGGCTGTCGGCCCAGGCGATCCAAGGACCCTCCGTGCCCGCCACAACGGCTGGCTCCACCGCGGTACCGATATCACTGCCGAGGCCCGAAGCCAACGCAGAGCCGGTAAGCCCCAGCCAGCGACCGCGCAGCGCCTCTGTTGCTGGCAGGGTCGCCTCGGCGAATCGACTGGTCTCGGTGCCCGGGTCCGGATCCGCGGTGGGCGCAGGTACGTCAAAATCACTATCCTCCGACCCCTCGCCGGCGCCGTAATCCACCCAATGACTGTCACCCGTACCGACCTCGATGCGATCATCACCGCCCTCGCCGAACAACAGATCGTTGCCGCCCTGGCCAAATAGCTGATCCCGGCCCGAGCCCGCCTCGTTCCCGTTGGTGCCGAAATCGCCGTAGAGATAATCGACCGAGCCATCGTCCCCGGAGCCGCCGTCCCGATGGCCGTAGAGCCGGTCGTGGTCCGCACCGCCCAAGAGCACGTCCTGGTCGGTGCCACCTTGCAGTACGTCATCCCCGAGACCGCCTTCCAATACATCCTCGCCGGGCCCACCGTCCAAGGTATCGTTGCCCGCGTGGCCGTAGAGCCGATCCGCTCCCGCGTCACCAAAGAGCAGGTCGGCGCCGTCGTCGGACCCGTGGAGCAGGTCGTCGTCGGCGCCGCCTTCCAGGCGGTCACCAATCCCACCCCCACCGTGCAGCTCGTCAGGGCCGGCACCGCCCAGCACCCGGTCGGTGCCCACGCCGCCCCAGATGATGTCACCACCGCCGTCACCGAGCAGCTTGTCGCCGTGCTCGCCGCCATCGATGAAGTCGTTGCCTTCACCGCCGGAGATGATGTCCGCCCCGGCGAGCCCAAAGATGCGATCGTCACCCGCCCCGCCTTCGATCACATCGCCGAAGTAGACTGTATCCTCAAGGTCGGGATCCTCGCCCCCGCTGTCAGTGCCGACGATGTGGTCGTCCCCCTCGTCGCCGTGTAGGGTTTTTCCAGGTCCAGTGCCGCCGATGAGATAATCCTGACCGGGGCCGCCGGAGAGGGTGTCGGCACCCCGTCCTGCATCCAGAACGTCGTCACCCTCGTCTCCGTGCAGTTGGTCCGCGCCCGCCTCGCCGTAGAGCACGTCATCACCCGCACCGCCCCGGGCCGTGTCGTCTCCGACACCGCCGTAAAGGAAATCAGCCCGCCCCTCGCCCTCGAGCACATCATCGCCGCCTTGGCCGTAGAGCCGGTCACTGCCCGAGCGCGCAGGATCCCCCAGTGAACCGTACAGCACATCGCTGGACCCGAAGTCGCCATACAGGTAATCGACGGCGCCATCGTCCGCAGCTGCATCGTCGGTGTGTCCGTAGAGCAGGTCGTCGCCTCCCTCTCCGTAGAGCCGGTCGGAACCGGCACCGCCGAGCAGCAGGTCCTTGTCCTCACCGCCGTAAAGCCGGTCATCCCCAACACCGCCGGATACCCGATCGAGACCACCTCCGGCTCTGACGATGTCGTTGCCCCCGTCCTCGCGATAGATCTCCTCTATCAGCGCTGGGATGCCGTCGGTGTAAAGGATCTGGGCGTGGTCGGCCAGCACCCTATCGTCGCCAGCACCGCCATGAATCTCGTCGTCCGCGGTTCCCCCGATGAGGATGTTCGATCCGTCACCAGCCAGGAAGCAATCATCATCCCCCATCCCCGGCGCTGTCGCTCTGACCGCGACCGCTTCGCCAGCAAGGGTGAAGGTCGCAATGCCGTGGTCGCCGAACGCGACGTCCGGAGCGTCGTCATCCCCCGCGGTGACCGTATCCGAGCCAAAACCACCAAAGATTACGTTCACGCCGGTGCCGCCGAAAATCTGGTCATCCCCGCCGTGTTCGATATGGGTGCTTTCGACCCGCAACAGGATGCCGTCGCTACTGAACTCGGCTTCGGCATAATCGCCGAACATCAGGTCCCCGGCAGCATCGCCCACCCGGGCGTCCAGGATATCACCCCCGCCGCTGCCGAGCACGATGTCGCGTCCTGAGGTGCCAGCGAGCTGGTCGCTGCCGTCCGCAGTATCGACCAGGGTCTCCACCCGGCGGACGACCGCCGGCATATGATCGCCCATGACAGGTCCAATCTCGCCAAAGTCACCAATCGGTTCGAGCTCCATGCGTCCGAAATCCCCGAGGATGATGTCGTCCTGTGCGTCACCGACGATATCGTCATCGCCCCCGCCGCCGAGAATCCTGTCATCGCCCCCGCCGCCGGCGATGGTATCGTCGCCGGCGCTTTCAGATTCTAGGGTCATGACAAGCCGCGGATCGCGGAATACGCCATCGGTCTGCCTCTCACCCACGCCAAAGACGATGTATCGGCTGGTGGTATCGGGGACAATATTCCACGGCTCGTCCACCGTCAGCGTATCCACCTCGTTGCCGGCAATCGTTCGGAACTGGCCAATACCGGTGCCCGCGTTGATGAACACGGTCAATCCCTGGAGACCACCCGCCTCGGTCGGGAACGGATCGCTCGGGAACTCGGCCGTCAGGCTGCCGCGGGTAAGGGACTGAGCATCGGCGGTGCTGACCAGACCGGTGAACGGCCGCACCACGCCGATATAGGGAATGAAGTTACCATTGTCATCCGGCTCCGGGATCACGCCGAAGCGGCTGACGACTTTAGCCACACCGACGATCTCGTACTGGCTCGAATTGTCAAGCGGCGTCTCCCAAGCCCGAGCAACGGTTACGGTGTCCACCGTATTTGACACGATGTGCCGCACCTGGTCCAGACCGGTACCGGCCGTTATTCGCACGGTCTTACCCACGAGGCTGTCGGGCTCGCCAAAGCTGGCGCTGGAGTCGATAAGCATGTCAGGCAGACTCGATGTCGTCGTGCCGCTGAACAGCACCACGCTTTCACCGAGATAATCCACCCGGCCGAGGTCGCCGAAGATGAGATCGTCCGCGCTCCCGCCCCGGAGGTCATCGTTGCCCGTACCGCCGAATATCATCAGCGGCAGACTCGACGCACTGCCGTTCACGGTGTCCGCTCCGGCACCTGCGTCCACAACGAAGCCGCCGTCCGCCAGGTCGAGGATTTCGTACTGGCTGGTTGCATCGAGCGGTGTGGACCAGCCCCGGGCAACGGTGATGGTGTCCGACGTATTCGAGGTAATACGCCGCGTCTGGTCGAGGCCGGTGCCGGCCGTTATGCGGACCGTCTTGCCGGCAAGGCCGTCGGACGGGCCGAAGTTCGCGCCGGCGTCGATCAGCGTTTCGGCCAGGCTCGATGTCGTCGTCCCACTGAAAAGCACCACGTCAGTCGCGTTCAATGACACGCTGACCGTGTCATCCCCGGCTCCGCTGCGGAGCAACGTCCAGGTCCGAAAATCCGTGCGGTTGCCGGTGGCCTCGACGCTGAAGTCGTTATGCCCCTGTCCCAGATTGATCTCAACGTACTCGAGCTGTCCGTAGGTGATACCGCCAGGCAGCAGGCGCGTGTCGACCTGCGTATCCGGACCCATGCCGAGCCCGGATAGGTTCATGTCAAAGTCCTGTACCCGGGAATCACTTAAAACGCCGCTGAACGACGCCACACTGTCGGTGTCATCCGAAATGAGCCAGTCGACCTGCTCTTCCTCCTTGACGAAGAAGTTTGCACTCTCGCTGGTGATGGCGTATTTGGAGATATCGCCAAGTGAGCTCCCCTCCGGCACGTCCCAGTCCTGATTCAGGAGCAGCCGAATCTCGCCCCCGCCAAGATCCTCATGGCCAGAGATGAGGCGGAACTGGCTCACCAGCTGCTCGGATGCCGCGGCTATGACCTCGGTGATCTCGATGGATTTGCCAATGAGGTCATCCAGCGTTTCCACCCCCTCGGCACCCAGCACCTCCGTATCGAGTACCGTGACCGAGCCCTCCGAAGTGCCCTGAGCCGTGCCGGTGGCGGCTTTGATATTGGTCTCTCCGGGCAGCATGAGCGGATCGAGAACTCTCAGGGAACCCTCGCCGCCAGCCCCCTGTATGAACAGCGGCCCCTGGAGGCCATTGATCGAATGCAGCCGCGGCGCGAACACCTTTGTGCCCCCGCCGTCCACCAAGCTGTCGTCGACGGCGAGCACGCTCACCGTCTGCGGGATGTACCAGTTATCCGGTGTGAAGGTGAGCGTCGGATGGTCCACCTCGACTTGAACGATGGGGGCGGCCAGAAGCGACGTCACGGTCTCCTCCGGGGTGACCTGAACCACCACGTCCGTGCCCGGCCGGCCGGTCAACACCACCTCGTAGGTGTCCTGCTCCGGGAACCCGACAAGATCCGCGGTCGCCTCGCCGTCGATCGGGAAGGTCAGCTCGAGGGACATCCAGGTGTCCTCCCCCGGATGGTTGTGCATCTCTTCGGAGGGGGCTGCCGTAAAGCGGATCATCCCGTCGGCCGCCAATTCCGCGAGCTGCGCGTAAGACAGCGGAATGCTCGTCTGCGCGGTGGTGCTGGTTTGCGTCCCGCCGGAGATGGCGGTGTTGAAAAGCTCGCCGAGGGCGATGCCCTCCGCCTGTAGAGTAATGAACTCCTCCGCCAAATCGAGGTCGGCAGTGGCAGATACGGTTAACACGCCATCGGCATCTGGAACAACGTTGGTGTCGAACTCAAATGTCAGCTCCTGACTGGCATGATACACGTTGCCTTCCTGCGTCTGGGTTTCATCAAACAGGGATGGCGTGCCTTCGCTCGGAAAGACCAGTTGAAGTGTCAGTGACGTGTGAAGATCATGATGATCCATCTCTATCGATGGGATCGCCACGAAGCGAATCGTGCCGTCCGCGGCCAGCTCACTGAGCAGCGTCTCCGACAATTGAATGAAGGCTTGCGCGGTCGTGCTGATTGTGCTTCCCGGTATCTCGTCAGCGAATAGATCATCGAGCGCGATGCCCTCCGCATGAAGTCTAATGAACTCCTCCTCCAGATCGAGGTCGGCGGTCGCGGTAACGGTTAAAAAACCATTTCCACTTGGCAGAACATCGGTGTCAAATTCAAACACCAGCGGTCGCGAATGATAGATGCTTTCAGCCAGGGTTTGTGTCGCAACAAAGGGTTCCAGCACCCCGTCGAACTCGATCACGTCGGTAGAACCGTTGGTCTGCAGAATCTTCACCCCGGGCGCGTCCGCATCTGTGATGCTTGCCGTGAGGCGACGCACGGGTGTACCGTCGTAGCCGGGCTCGATGTAGCTATAGGTGACGCTGATCTCTCCATCGACCGGCACTAGACTGCCATCGGTGTTCACGAACAGTACCGTGTTGGAGATAACGTGCGCCTGCACCCCATTGGGTAAGCTGCCGCCATCTACTAATGCGTGCAAGCTGCCTTCGACCGGCACCCGCGACAGAACCACAGACGTCAGCGCCTGTTCGCCCTTACTCGGATCCGGCGCCGCAAAAGTATCAAGCCCGTCTGTCCTCGTGACGTCCCGGTCCGCGCTGCTCACCTGGGCCGTGACGTACCCGAAATGAAAGCCCTCGACCACGCCATCGGCCACCGGATCGAGGGTGACGGTCTTCGGCGCCCAGGTGCTCGGGGTGAAGAGCAGGTTGAGATCCGACAGAGCCGAAGAACCGTCGTAACTCATCGTGACATTCTCGGTCGCATGCAGCGACACCGTAACGCTTGCGGTCGGCGCGCGGCTCAAGGCCACGGTGAAGGTGTCGGTTCGCCCGCCCTCGAAGACAGCGGGCGTGATACTCACCAGCGCGGGCTCATGCAGCCCGGTGCTGCCATCGGTTTCGGTGATGTCGACGCCGGCCTCGTCGTTGTCCGCCACGTCCACCGAAACCACCGGGATCGCCAGCCCGTCAAAGCGCTTGATCTCAAACGTATAACCGGTCAGGTCGCCCGGCAGCTTCTGCCACTTGTCACCGGTCAGCGTCAGCGTGTTCGCCGTATTCGACGCAACCACGCGGGTTTGATAGAGGCCCACCGGCGAGGTCAGCTTGACGATCGCTCCGCTTAGCCCGGCGTCACTGGTCGGGAACAGCGCGGAGCCCACCATCAGCGTGATGTCGGTAATGTCGACCAGATCCTGGTCGTCGCCCGTGATGGTATCGCCGCCGGTGCCATCGAAGGTGGTACTGACCTTATGCGTGATGACTGCCTGTTGCGGTCCTTCGCTCGCGTCGTCATCGGCCGCGGCCACGGCAATGGTCCGCGGCACGTACCAGTCCGCTTGGGTGAAAATCACCTGAGCAGCCGAGCGCCTGCCCTGAGCATCCAGCAGCGCGTTGCCGCCGCTGAACTCGATGGTCTCGAAACCTCGTGCCCGCTCGTCCGGCGGCAGGTCCGGAGCCAGCGCCGTCACCTGAACTTTATAGTCCGGGCGGCGAGTCAGCACGATGGTGTAGGACGCGATGGCGTCTTCGCCCTCCCGCACCTTCAACCCGCCGGACATGGGCGTCACCACGATGCCCGGTGCGTCGTTGTCCGCCACGTTGGCCGATATCCCGTCAACCGACAGCCCATGATAGGTCGGATCATTGCTCTCGATGCTGTGGACAATCAGCCCGCTGTGGCCCTTGAGGTCGTTGCTCGACACCGCAGGGGTATCCCCCCCGATGCTGAACGTATCGCTGCCGAGACCGCCGAAGATCTCGGTCAGCACGCGGGGGTTGGTGCTCTGCACGAAGAACCGATCGTCACCCTCGGCGCCATCCACCCGCAACACTTCGATATTTATGAAGTCCACGTGAAGACCCGCGCCGAAGACGCCTCGCTCGGTGATCACGAAGTCGTCCCCAAACTCCGTCCCCACCACGACGATGGTGTCGAATCCGTCGCCGCCGTTGATATAGACGGGTGCGTTCACGACATACTGAATAAAGTCCGCACCGCCGCCGCCCGTGAGATCCATGCGGCCCCGGGTATTGTCCTGCGAGCCGGCGAGCGCGAAGGCCTTGATCTGGAATACGTCGTCGCCGGCATTACCATTCAGAACCAGGGAGGCCAAGTTGTGATAGACCGTGAAATCATCGTTGCCGAGCCCGCCGTTCACGGTCATGTCATAGCTGACGCCGTTACTCAGAAAGCCGCGCGTGGTCTCGATGAACTCAAACTCGTCTTGCTCGGCAACTCCTGCGCTGCCATCGCGTTCGGACCGAAATAGCTGGCCCACCTGAATGCGGTCATCACCCAGACCCAGGTTGACCGTGGCCCTGGCACGGGTGTCATCGACTGCGACGAAATCGTCGCCGGCCAGGGTGTTGACAACTAGACTCTCTATCTTCCGGTTGTAGTTGACCCGTTCCAGGGCATCGTTCTCGTTGAGCAGCGCGATGAAGGCTAGACCATCGGTAAGGTCCTCGGGAAAGCCGTCGATCTCTTCGTTGGTTCGCAGCGACGCAAGGTTTCTGGTAGCCCGCAGCAGCACGCGGTCGTCGTCATCCGTCGAGTTGACAACAATCTTGTCGTCGCCATTCTCGCCGCTGTCCTCGATGAGGGTAAGGGAGGTGTTTGTCCTGCCGCGGAAATCAATGATAAAAATGTCCCCATCCTCGCCACCTTGGATGACGTCGGAACCAACACCGGCGTAAATGATGTCGGTACCGGTTCCCGCGTCTACCGTGTCGTCGCCAACACCGCCGTAAATGCTGTCGCCGGGGCCTTCGTCGTCTTCATCGCCACCCCAGATTTGATCAACGTTACCTTCGCCGAATATCGTGTCCCCGCCACCATCTCCGCGGAGCTCGTCCTGTCCATCACCGCCGTAGATAACATCATTGCCAGCACCGCCGTGGACCTCGTCCGCACCGTCACCGGCGTAAATGAGATCGTCTCCGGCACCGCCCTGGATGACATCCGGATCGCCGCCCAGGGTACGCTTCGGAATGAGCTGGTAGGTGTCCCCCGCCCACGAGCTGACGGCAGCAGTCTCGAGCTTCCCGGAGTCGAGTACCCAGGTGATCTCGACGATGACGCCTTCGCTGATGTTCTTCACGAAGTCGCCGGCCCGCACCCCGGCGGCCCTGAAATCGACCCTCGGCTCACCGCCCGCCGGCGGAGGAGCCACATGCAGCAGGGTGCTGGAGCTCTCATGCCCGTCGCTGATGCCCACGCCCGGGAATGTCTGTCCGCCGTCCCCGAATACCACATCGTTGCCCTCGCCCGCGTCAATCACGTCCGAACCGGACTGTCCGTGAATCTCGTCGTGGCCAGCATTGCCCTGGATGTCATCGTCGCCGAGTCCGCCGAATATCAGGTCGTCACCCCCGCCGCCGCGGAGTCTTTCGGCAAAGCCCTGGGCACCTTCCTCGGTCCGGTCGATGGCGGCCACACCGATGTGGTTGAAGGACAAGTGGCCGCCATCACTGATGAGAATGTCGTCACCGTCGGTCCCTGCCGGCGACTCGCCGTCACCATACATCTCGTCGGTCCCGCCGGAGCCGAACAATATGTCGTTACCGCCTCCGCCGAACAGCAGGTCGTCCCCGTCTCTCAGTTCCACGATGGCCTGCGCGAATCCTAACGGCGCCGCCGGGTCAAAGAAGGGTAGCGTCACGCCGCCGTCGCCAAAAACGACGTCGCTGCCGTTGCCGGCGCGGATGAGGTCCTTGCCCCCGTCTCCGAATATCAGGTCCGCCCCATCACCACCCTCGATTTCATCGTCCCCCGCACCACCGCGGATGACGCCACCTCCGGCACTGCCGTGGAGCGTGTCGCTGCCGGGTCCGCCCTCGAGGTCACAACCAATGCCCGCGTCGGTGACGCCGGAAAGGTCGATGATGTCGTCTCCTTCTCCGCCATCCCCGATGATCTTTCCGTCGACCTTCACCTGATAGTCCTGCGGTACGATGGCGTCATCACCCGGCCCTGTGTCGCCGCTCCATACCTGGACGGACACGAAATCTCCCTTCCTGCCGGTGCTCTCGATGATGATGTGCTCGGGCATGTCCTCCGCGTTGCCAAACAGCCTCTGGTTGGCGAACTCCCCGATGTTGAGCAGGAGATCGCCGTTGGGCAGTTCGGAGGCCAGGGTGGGCGGCCGGAAAAAGTTGACGTCGAAGTCGGCGATGGTGAACGGCTCGGTGATTTCGAACGTCTTGTCGATCTTGAACAAGCCAAGATCGGCGATGAGAAAGGCGAAAAGCTCTGCTGTGATCTTGCCGGAAACGTCGAATATCGCCAGGGGCGCCAGGGCGCGCTCCGCGATCATGGGTGCTTTGAGCTGGTTTAGAACGTTGGTGAGCAGTTCCCCCAGGCGGACCCGGCCGTCGTCGTCGGGGTCATTCAGGTTGAAATCGACTTCGATGAACACACCGCCGCCGACACCGCCCCTTGCGACAACAACATCCAGTTCGGCCGTGGCCCACAAGCCGCCGTCGAACTCGAGCTCGGGGGGATCTTCGCCCTTTCCGTCGTAGTTCGGATTCGAGGGATGGTCGCTGATGAATAAGCCGTTGGCGATCAGCAGCGGATTTTTGAAGTTGCTGTCGACAAAGTCAACGATGCCCTGGGTGTCGTATCCAAAGGCGAAATCGATAACGATCTCGGCTTCGAGGTTAATCGAAACGAACAACGGGCCCCAGATGGGGAAGACCTGTCTCCAGTTAAATTCGTCAAACGTCAGGGGCGCCATGTCGTAGGCAACCAGGGTCACCGGCTTGCCCATCAGGACGCCGAACAGGCTCGAGGGGTCTTCCAGGAATGGCAGGGAAAATTTGTCCTTGGTCTGGACGTTTTCCTCGACCATCCCTTTCATGATATCAACCGCCTCACCCGCGACGTCACCGAGAACGTCGGCAACGCCCGATGGAAGAACGTCCAGAAACTCCTTGAGCGGGCCTTCCGGATCCAGAAGCTTTTCGGTGAGGGCATCGATGTCGAAGTCCCCCGACCCGAGATCACCGCTGAAAATAGCGAGCAGATCCGGGTTGTCCCGGTCGAAGACAATGAAGTCCCCGAACGGGACCTGAAGCGAGCCGTCTTCCGGAATCGTGATGCTGGTGAGCTGGGCTGCCAGCTCGATAATCCGCTGGATGGCATCGATCAGCGCTGGGTTTACCGAGCCCTGCTGCTTGGCGAGATCCAGGAAAGTGATCTCGAATCCAAGATCGTCGAGCACCGGAATCGGCGTGGTGACGACATCGATGATCGGCTGGATCGGCTCGGTGTACTCCTTGACTTTTTCGACCAGGGGCCGCAGCACACTGTCCAGGTAGGAGCCGACATCAAGGGCTGCATTCAGAAACGCAACTTTCCGGAGGCCGTCCTGAATGGCCTGGCCGAAGTCGAAGTCCGGTGGTGGGTCAAACAGCGACACCCGCTGAATGCCATCTTCCTTCGTGTTACCATCGATCGCCCAATCGAGGAGGAAATCACTGGCGATCTTCGGGAAGCCACCCTGCTCGTCTCCAGTGAAGCCAAGCTCCATCCCCAGTTCCACCTTGGCCTTGGCACCGATTTCCACATCGAACTCGATGTTTAAGATCTCCGAAAGGCCCAGCCTGAGATCGGAAGCGTCATGGCCGTTGCCCATGTCGATGGCGAATTCTGCCCCGAGATGGGTCATGTCCGGATCGTCATCGACGTTTTTGTTCTCGGCGGTCAACTCGAGGAAGGCGAGGCTGCCGGTGATCGAGGCGTCCGGGAGGGTCACCTCCACGTCCAGCAGAAGCTCGTCCGGATCATCGATAAAAACGAAGAATCCATCCGACCCGCTCAGGCCGAAACCCAGATCGATCTCCCAGTCGATGCCGAGGTTGATGTCGCCTTCGGTCTTGAGCCCCAGTCCCGGAATGCCGATATCGAATCCGATGTCCGCACCCTCATCGAGCAGGTTCTGGCCCAGTTTCATCTTCCACCAGATCTCGGCGTCATGGATTTCCGTGACCACGTCAAGATTGTTGAAGGACCGGATGTCGTGGATCGATCCTTCCATGAAATCGCCGTTTCCGTCGATGCTGGCCTGGTGCGTATCGGGATCGATGATCTGATAGGTGCTGGTGGCGTTCGGCCGCTCTTGCGGATCCCAATCGGTGTTGATGGTCAGCGTGTTAGCGGTATTGGTGACGATGGTCCGGGTCTGCCCGGCACCGGCACCGGCAACAATCTGAACGACCATACCCCCCAGGTTGCCCTTGGAGAACACAGCATTTTCATCCGTGAGGGTATCCGGGGTAACCGTGGAGGGGCTCCCGGTCGCCACCGGCGCGAAATTCCCTTCCGCATCCAGAATCGCGGGATCCAGAATCTGGTAAAGGCTGCCGGCGCCGGGGGCCGTCCAGTTCTCGACGGTCAGTTGATGCTGCTGATTGGACAGGATCTTTCGCACCTGTCCTTCCCCGGCGCCGTCGATGATCTGTACGACAAACCCCGTCAACCCGTTCTCGTCGGGAAAGAGCGCCGTCGTGTCGGTGAGGGTCGTCGACGTCCCGGACGACGCCGTCCCCGATGCCGCGATCGTGTCTCTTGTGGCGAGAAGCACATCGAGCCCGGTCGGCCCGAGCAGATCAAACAGCAGATCCTTGATGAAGTTCTCGTTCGGGTCTGCGGCCCGCTCGATCTCGGTGCGGAAGTCACTCAGAAAACCGTCGCGGAATTCCCTGATGAACTTGGCCCCGTCCGAGAGGCTGTCGCCGATCAGCGGCATCTTGAAACCAAATATCTCGCCGTCGAGGGCATCCTGAATGCCGCCCAGCACTGCATCGACACCGTCGACGATAAAGAGGATCTGATCGAGCAGGCTGAGGTTGTCAAAGACCGAACCGATGCCGTCCAGCACCCTTGCGACATCAATGACGATTTTCGAGTCGTCCGGGGCTTGGCCGGCCTCGGTGATAACCTGAAAGCCGTTCAGGATGTTGATGAGATCGCCGCTGATGGTGAGGTCGCCGATCCAACGCGACTCGGTGGGGAAGAATACCGGCAACTCGGCGTCAATATCGCCGCTCAGAGTGGTCTTGAAATTGCTGATTTTTACGCTGGAGAGCGTATCCGGCAGCGGATCGCCGCCGGACTCCAGAACGACGGTCGTCTGGGCCAAAACTTCATTGTATTCAACGGACGAAACGTCTCTGACAACGCTGACGTTGACGGTGTCGCCCGCCTGTGTCACAGAAGACCCGGCCACACTGACCGAAGCGCCCGCAAGGATGATCGCACTCTGATCGCCGGACAGCTTGAAACTATCCGGTTCAGGTGCGCTGTCCGTGATTTTGCCGGTGAAATCCACGCCGAACAGGTTGTTGCTGAAAGTGACCTTGCTCAGCGTTGCCGGCAACACCTCGCCGTTCGCAAATGAAACCGTGGTTATGCCATGAGGCCCATCGGAGGTGTCCCCAAAGGCGAATTCCACATTTGTCACAGTCCTGTTCGACGTGCCCGAATCGCCGCCCACAATGGCCGAAGCGCCCGGCAGAATGATGCCCACCTGATTACCCGGCACCGTGATTTGGTTCTGTTGGCCGGCAACCCGTCCCGGATCATCGAATTCGAGATCGGTCAGCAGCACGTAACCGTCGCGCTCGGTCGAGCCGGTAACGGAAAAAAGCTCGGGATTGAAGCCCAGGTCGAATGAGCCGTTGATGCCGGCATCCCCATCGGCGATGTTCAGACCAAACGGGCCGAGGGCCGCCCGGAAAGCCAGGTTATCGCCACCCAGGTTCAGGGACCCTGCCAGGCCTGCGTCTTCGAAAAGATACAGATGGGTCGGCTCCGCAAGATCGATGCCGAAGTCCAGATTGACTTCCCCTGCCACATCGGCCTCGAGGCCTGCCGCGCCGGCAAGGTCGAATATACCATCTTCGAGCAGGTTGAGGTCCGGAATCTCAATATCGAGCGATTCATTGAACCCGGCACCGATGTCGAACTGGAACCGGAGGAGATTGAGGTCGTCGTCCGTATGCTCAAGGCTGTGGCCGAAGTCTCCACCCTGGCCCGTGAGATCGATGGGTGCGGGAGTCGCCGCAATGGCTTTCTCACGGGTCGTCGCGAGCTTGATGGTGTTATCGTCGACTTTGATGACATGGTATTTGTTGCCCTTCTTCAATCCGCCGACATCCTGGCCGTTGCCGGAATTCCGGTAGACAGCGGCCATTCCATGTTCGAACGCATGGCCGTCGATAGCAATCGCGTTATTCGCAAGATTCACATTTGAGCCTTCGAAGGGGACCTTGCCGGTCCTACGGTCGTCGGTGTAAAGCGACAGGTCGATCAGGTCCCGGATCACAAGGGGATCGGGCTCCGTTCCAGGGGAACCAGGATTGGACTCGATGCGGATCTTGCCGCCGTTGTTCCGGGCCGTGATTTTGTTTCCGAACGTGTCGTTGAGGGCCGCGTTGAGCTTGCCGATCCAGTCATCGAGATTTTCTGCGGTCGCCACCTCGACCAGTCGTAATGGTCCCTCGCCCACCCCGAGCAGAAACATCACCTTGCGCGAAGGGATGGTCGGCGGGCCCACTGTCTCCCACACGCCCGTACTGACCTCTATGAAAGCGGTGTCGAGGGCCGCAAGATCAGCGCCGGCCGTGCCGAAGGCCTCCTTGATTTTGGTTTCCAGGGCCTGAATCGAGGCTGCCGGATTCCGCTCCAGGCCGTCGATGATTTCGGACAACTCGTCGGCGAAGCTCAGGATGTCGTTGACGCTCCTGTTGATCAACGGGATCGGCTCATCCAGGAACTGAAACGCCTCGAACCGTCCGAGAAAGTCGCTCAGGAAGATCAACGCGTCGATGATGGCGCCGAAATCGAACTCCAGATCCCACAGGTTTTCGAGGGCGTCCAGGCCCCTGAACTGAAAGTCGATGACAGGTGCGAGCGGTGTTCCGATCAAAACCCTGAAGGGCGATTCAGGGGGGATATCGTCAGCGCGAAGCGTGATCTTCGTGTTTGTACCATCCAACTCTACCCGAGTCGCAAAAGTCTCGAGATCGGTGTTCCCGAGCACCGTGACCCTGGCACCCGCCGCGATGTCGGCCATTCGATCCCCGGGGATCGTCAGCGTCGGGGGGGCACCGGCACCCACGGCCACCTCGCCGATCTCGAAAATCAGCGGGCCAACCGTGACCTTTGCAAAGGAGGCGTCGGTGGGCAGTACCGTGCCGGCATCGGCGAACAGGAGCGCAACCGTGCTCTTGTTTGTGACCGGATCGTAGGCGACGCTGGAAACAACAGATCGCACCGACTCGGTTTCTCCTTGAACGATGACGATGTCGTCAATGAAAATCTCGTCCGTCTGATCGCCGGAAAGGGTGAAAACGTTGTCCGTTAGCCGTGCGGCGCCTTCGAACTCCAGCAGGTCCGGGAACTGGTCGAAGACATCCCCCAGATTGAACAGATCCAAACGGATGCCGGCCGACGCCAGGTCTCCGAACAGGTCCGTGAAAGGATCAAGGCTGATACCCATATCGAGAAACCCGCCGCCGGTCAGGCTGAGATCCAGCAAAGACTCGAAATCGTCTACCCCGTCGATGATTTCGGACAGCGACACGCGGCCGTCTTCCCCTGCGGCTAACCCGCCATCGGTGGTCGGGTCTTTGAAAGCGGCCGAGATTCTCCCGCCCACATCGCCAGTGCCGCCCAGATTCACACTGGCGAATCCGAAGTCCGCCGAAGCTTCGATGCCGCCGCCTAGTGTGAGATCGGCCGCCACGCTGGCGTCTTCAATAAAGAACCGGTCGATGAGCTTGATGCCGCCGACCTGAGCACCGTCGATCTGACCGTCCAGGCTGGATGCGTCCAGCGCGTCGACACCGAGAATACCCAGATCGATGGCGGCAGAAGAGCCGCCCAGCGGCATTACGGCAAAGCGTCGATCATTGTCGTTCTGGACGAGGTTGCCGAACGGATCGGTCTCCACTGGGATAAAGGTGTTGTCGACCAATGTGATCCCCGTGGCCGCATCGTTAATCGTGGCAATGACCACGTGCCATTCCAGGCGGTGGCCGGGCTGGGTGTCCTGGCTGCTGACTGTGATGGGTTTCGGCGTGGGAGCCGTGGCATCGCCCCGGCTTTCAGCCAGCTTAATGTTGTTGTCGATTTTGATTATAAAATAGGTTGCACCATCGGTCAGTCCGGCAATATCCGCCCCGTTCCCGAACTTGCGATAGATGACGGCGTCCCCGGTGTCTAGCGCCGCCAGGTCTGCGCCGGTAAACGAAATACGGTTGTTGGCAACATCCGCACCGTCGAAGTCGAAGGTTTGTACAGGAACTGTGGTGTCGACGGCTGCCTGAATCGCAGCAATAGCGGTTCCCAAATCCGATTGGGCGACACCGTCGAGTTCTATCCGGATCGGTTCGGCTGCCAGCGGTGGCGCCGTGGCGTCCGGGTTGCTGACGAAGATGGCAAGGTCGTCGCCGTCGGATGCCAGATCCACACCCGTATCGGATGCCGTTGCCAGACCCAGATCCTTGAGCCCCTGGAGTCCTCCGCTGGTCAAATTAACAGGTGACCGAACCGTAAAACCGGCCGTGTGATCCAGCACGGCGTCTTGATTTGCCGGCAGGCCTAATGCTCCTGTCGTCAGCTTGAAGCCCTTGATCGCGTCGCCCAAGGCGCGCAAACGGATGAGACTGCCGAACACTTCGGCCCGGATCGCATCCGCTTCAAGCCCGGGCCGGTCCAGATCACCGAGCGCGTCGGTGAGCGCCCGATTGAGGTCGGCGACGAGATCTTCCAGGCGAGGATCGTCGGATGCGTCTCGCGCCGGCACCTCGACGGAGATGTCAACGCTCTCACCGTCAGCCGAGCCGTCATCGAGGGTGACGGTCATGGCGATGCTCGCACTGCTCGTGAAGTCGGAGGGCAGCCCGGTGCTGACCAGGATGTACGAGTTGAGCGCCGTCAAAATCAGCTTGTTGCCGAGGGAATCGGCTTTGAACCTGCCCTTGAGTCCCGTCGCCTCCACCTGCGCGGGGAAATCCAGCGGATTGGAATCGGTTTGGGAAACGCGCAGCGCGAGGGTGCTCACCGAATGTCTGTTGCCTGCAAAGGCGATCCGACCCGCACTCGACTTTGCGGTCACCCACCGGCGCAGATCCGCTGGCTGATTGCCGGGCCCGACCGCTGTCCCCAGGGCCCTGTTGATATCGGAGACCAGGTCGGAGAGCTGGGTATTCGCCCAGCCGAACAGCGTCAGGCTATGACCCGTCCCGATGCCGGCCGTCGTTAGGTTGATGGCTTGGGTGAAACCTGCGACTGATGTCGAGCTAGCGATGATTTCCTTCTTGTCTTGCTGTGATAAGCCGGACTCGTCGGGGAATGGAGTTAATCGCTGCTTGAGAGCCGTCAGCGTCTCCCCCTCAATTAACTTGTCCTCTGCTTTATCAACGACTTTTTCTCCATCGGCGTCGAAGATGCGGATATGCAGTTTGGTACCGACGAGGGCGACGATTACCAAAGAACTGCCCTCTGTATCAAGTTCATCAGTCGCCGAAACAGACATTAAACAGAGGTCATAGTCTATAGCTTCGCTCTCCGGCCCTGTCGCCTTCTTGAGGCTAGGCGCCAGCTGGATCATGTTGCTATCTAACTTGATTACGTAATAGGCGTGGCCATCGACCAAGCCGCCGATTGCAGTATTGCTGACAGCACCCTCGGAGTAGGTAACCAATTGACCGTCGGATAGGTCATCTGCAGAGATCGTTATCATATCTCCGCTTGGATAGACATTAGCGCCATCAAACGACCGAACCTCGGCGCCGTTCGTGGTAATAGCCGGCACTGTTACCTGGTATGGCGTCCCGTTGACCTCGAGAAGGAATTCCTGGTCTGTTCCCAGCACGTGGCTGCCGATCAAACCCGTCTTGACCGTGGGGGCTTTGATAGCGCGATTGACGTCGCTGACCAGGTTGAGGATCGATGTGTTGCTGTCCGTGTCCTCGGCATGGATGGTCACGGGGATGGCGTTCCCCCCACTCGGGTGGATCTCAAAGGTGGTGTCGGCGCTGAGTTGTCCCGTCAGAGCCGGTACGTCTTTGACGGCAGCCATGAACGGCAGAGAAATCATTCCGACATCCGGCAGCCCGAGCAGAAAAACGACTGGGTTGTCGAATGCGGCTCTGAATTCTACCGGGGACAGGTTGACATCGTCGATGCGAAAGACCAGCGTGTTATCTTTCGCCTCACAGACGATCTGGTTAGCGAAGGGTGTGTCATCCTCGATGGCGTCATTGATCCCTTGCACAACAAAATCTACCGTGGTCACGCCGCCCGACAAGAAGGCAAACGTCGGCCTGACAGTGTAAAAGGTGCCGTCGTCTGCAACGAGCTCGAAACCGGCGTCCTCCAACAGTTCCGAAGAGAACAGGGATTCGTCGAAGGTAGAGCCCTGAAGAGGACCCTTGGCGCGCTGTTCGCTCCGAAAGCCGAGTTCCCGGACTGCCGGATCGAAATTCGCCGCCGTAAACTCGAACGTCCGGACAGACGGATCTTTGGCGATCAGGGCCAGGCGCCTCCCGTCATTGTCGGTGATAATTTCTATCTTATCGTTTAAAGCCGCGGCCGTTGCACTGGACGGGAGTCCGAGTGACGTGACTGCAGGATCATCGGCGACAGCCGTAATCTGGAATCCCGTGGTGCCGGTGAGAACAAGGAATGTGCCCACTTCGAAGGTGCCCACTTCCTGCACATCCGCCGTTACCATAATCCCGGTGATGCCCCCGGCCGCGAGTGCGGATTCGATGTCGGCGGCGAGTTGATCGGCAGTGGTATTGCCTACCGTGTCGCTTGCCGATACCGTGACATCCTCCAGAGAGTTACCGCCGTTGACGGAAATGGTGAACGTCGCGTTGTCAGAGAGTTCGAACACCGAAACCGGACTGCCCCTCACGGACGGGACGGTAAGTGCCGCATTGATATCCGCAACAAGGTCTGAGGTCTCAACATTCAATGTGGTATCGGACGCCTTGACGGTGAAGCTCGCTTCCGTCGTCGGGCCGTCGGATTCCGTCACCTTTAGCGTGAAGTGCGCGTCGTTTTTCAGCCGTCCCCGGATTTGATCCACGTACTCCGGAGCCATGATGGCGTGGGTGGTCTTGATGTCGACGCCCTTGCCATCATTGAGCTCGTCAAGAGGAGTGCTCGAGGTGAGATCCCCTTGCGCGCCGGGGACGCTGTCGCCAAGATAGACGCCCAGCTTAAGGTCCAGATCAATCCCGGCTTTGAGGAACAGTCTCGAATCGCTTTCGATGTCGAGCAGCGGGCTCAGATCCAGGTCGAAATCGATGGGAAGCTCGTCCGAGAACTCAGGATTTTCGATCAGCGAACCGATGTTCACGGTGATGCATTCGTCACTGGGAACCGGATCCGCGGTGGTCCTGGGGTGATATTCAACGAGGTTGGGAACGCCGAGTATGTGGTTGAGCCGGTGGGTGAGCCCTTGCACTGTGGCGAAGGTCGGCGAGTTGTTGGTTCGAGCCAGCTTGATGGTGTCATCGCCGATGCCGGTGTTATCCGCGGTGTCCTCGGCGAAAAGGGTGACCTGAACATGCTCTTCGCTGTTGGTCCCTTCATTGATGAAGATCGTGAACACCGCTTTTTTTTGGAGTTTGGCTGCCGGGATGTGATCTGTGATTGATATCGCATATCCGATAATTTCCTGCTTGTCATCCTGTGATAAGGTTGAATCGTCGGGGAAGGGGTTTAGCATCTGCTTGAGAGCTGTCAACTGGTCACTGCTATCTAAATCATTTTCCGCTTTATCAACGACTTTTTCGCCTCTGGAGTCGAAGATGCGGACATGCAGGTCGCTACCGACGAGGGCAACGATTACCAAAGAGCGACCTTCGGCCACAAGATCATCAGTCGTCGCAACCGACATCAATCGGAGCTCATAATAGGAAATCACTTCAAGGGGCGTGCCGGAGTCGACCGGGTCCGTGCCGAAGCCAAGATCGTCGAATCCTCCATCGTCTCCGGATGCAGGGGCGAGCCTGAACGAAGTAATCTCTCCGTCGATGGCCTGGAGCGTAATGGTTGTGGCCGGGACGGGCGGATTTCCGAACGGGTCGCTGTTCGCGTCACCCTGAAACACGAAGCGACCGCCGAGGCCGGCATCGGCAAGGGCGTTGTTAAGGTCTGTCACCAGCTTGTCGGCGCCATCGGCCTCATCGTCCAGCCCCTCGTCAAACAGGAGCGCATCGCCGAATGTGTCTGCGAACCTAAGAACTTCATCAATCGCGCCATCGACGAACGGGATGTCGATAGACCTGATAAAATCGCTCTTGCGGAGACCGTCGAGCTGCGAGTTCAGTACACCCAGCAAGCCGACGAACTCCGCGGCGCTCATGTTGGTGAAGTTGAGCAGCTTATCCATGTCGGGGAAATTTGGAAAGTCCACCTGCAAGGTGGCAGGATCCGTGATGTCCGATAGGATGATGTGTGCTGTCGTGGCGGCCGAGGGAGAGATCCCTATGAAGGGAGCTCCCAATGGCAGCATCGTCTCTAATGAGCCCGTAATGGTTGGAGCATTGATCAGATTGAGCGGATTTCCGAGGTTTTCGCTCAACTCCTGAAGCGTGATCCGACCACCGTCGCTGTCGCCCGGGTCGCCAGCTTGGGTACCATCGGGGTCTTGGAGAGCGAGCGTCAAGGTAATCGGTTCGGTGGAGCGTACGACCGACGTCGCAGGATCCCCGCCAATCGGCGCCGCCTCAACGTCAAGGAAGCCCAGACGTGCACTCGCCCTCAGATCAGTCGCGCTGAAATTCGCGCTCGCGCTGACCGAAGCATCTCGAATAAAAAATGAATTGGCCAGCGTGGCGCCGCCCACGAGGTCACCCAGATCCACGCCCAGGGTAAGATCGATTGTCACATCGGCACCGAAATTGGCATCCGTGTCGAGAGACAGATCGCCGATAGGTTCGAAGTCGAATCCGAAATCGAGTGCTTCCTGGAAGGTCGCTAACTGATGCGTAAATAGTAGGTCGTAAGTCAGTTCTTTGGTTGACTTATCGTAGCTCAGGCCAAGGGCGGTAGGGTCAAGCCCCAGTTCGGCTGCAAGGTGGAGCACGATCTCCTGAGCCGTTGTCGTCACCGCACCTCCAGTGGCTGGGGATGTCAAGGGTTCGATGACGTTTGAGTCAAACACCTCAATGAAGTTGAGAACATCATCCAGCGCGCCCTGTACAACCGGAATGTCAAGGCCCATCAACGTGAGATGATCCTGATCCACCAGGCTATTCAGCTCGTTTTTCAGGTCCTCCAGCTGGGCCAGAACGTCATCCGCCGTAACCTCCAGGAAGTTCAGAAATTCCTGCACATCTGGGCCCGCATCGACCCCGGCAGATATCTTCACATTTTCTGGCGCTGCGATATCCGACCAGGCGAGCACAAGTTGGGCTGTCGCCAGAGAAATGTCCGAATCTACTCCAGGGAGCAGGGCCGACACCTCGAAATCGCCCGTGAGTACGACGTCATCATCAAGAGCCGCGCCACCGTCGGAGGGGTCGCCTGACACCTCCCAAGTTATCAGTTCCGAAAGATTAGCTGGACTAAACTCCGGGATTCGTATCAGCCCGTCCGCCAGGTCGTTCCCAGGATCTGAAAGCTTGAACGAGATTTCGACGTCAGGGTCTAATGACAAAGTGGCCTCGTTTAAATCAATCCCGAGGAAGCCGAAAGCGCCCTTACTGGCAACCTCACCGTCGATAACCAGGTCATTTATGGATACCTCCGGCGAACCGGCCGGGTTCGGCATGATAAAAAAACCTCGGGAGTCCACTCCAAAGACCAGGTTCAGCTCGATATCCGCAGCGACTTCAAGGCCGCCCGTGAGCCGAACGTCACCTAGGCTGCCCAATACATCGGCTTCGACGTCAAGATCGACGATCCCGGAGAGCCTCTTGATGACCTGGACGTCGAAAGTCAGATCCGGAGTGCCGTCTCCATCGACATCCGTAACCTCGTCCAGCTGCACATTGCCAACCGTGGTGTCAAGATTGTCCAGTGCCTGCTGGAGTGCCGCCGGATCGGCAATCGCACCGTCCGTCCCAACTTCGCTCAGCTCGAACGAATTGAGGCCCTCTTCGAACAGGCGGCGAAGAAACGAGCTCCCGTCGTCTATCTGGGCAAAGCTCTCCGGGCTCACTTGTGTGGTCAGTTGAAAGGCATCATCCTTCGGTCGAGGTGGTTGGATCTGAAGGCCGTTTAATAGACCGCTCGCCAATGACTTGGGATCGACCCCGGCGATGACAGTCTCGCTAGCAGCGCTCGAGAGGCTCCTCTGAAAGGAGTTGCTGGCGTGCTGCAAACCCTCTTTCAGAGTATCGACGTTGACGACGACGGTGGCATCCTCGGCCGCCGTCTGTATTCCAGTCCACGTGGTTGCTTGCGTGGCGCTGTGACCGAAGCTGTCCGTCGCGGCAATGATGTGAAACCCAGTGGAACCATCCGAGACGACCCCGGTGTTGAACGTCGGCGACAGGGGCGAGTCAGGCGCGGGGCCATCAAACTGCAGTCCATTTGCGCCGTCGCCGCCGGAAATTGAGATACCGAGCGGCAGGGAGATCGGACCGTTCGTGAAGTCGACTATGATCCTGTCGTTTCCCCCCTTGCCCTGGATGTCCAATGATTCGATCGAGGCGAGCGGTGCGCTGATGGTCGGGTCGGTCGGCTTGGGTTCGGGATCTTTGTAGAGAAAGACATCCAAAAGCCAGGGCTTTTTCGCGTTCCTCTCTACATGAATGACGTCGTTGACGTCATCGGACCCCCGCAAGACCAAGGCGGTGTTCTGGGCAAGCGTCTCGCTTGCTGAGTCGATGGTCCAGGCGCCACGTCCCAGGGTGCCCACGAGCAGTACGTCACCGTCTATCTTGTCGTAGTCGATGTCGGTAACCAAAGCATTGGGCAAACCGGCGCCGAACTCGGTCCAGGCTCCCGAGTGGCCAATGGCGCGGAAGAGCCCCCCGCGACCCCCGACCACAATGACGGGCGTCCCGCTCGAAGTGTCCACAGCAATGGACTGGAGGTTGTCGGCACCTTCCAGCGCACTTAGACTGCTACCAGCACTGAAACCCGTCAGGTTCTGCCAAGTCCATGCCCCGGAGGGGTTCTCGGCACCGTCATCAGAGAACCATACGTCGCCGGTCTCAGTCAGGACATAGACGTTTCGCCAGTCGGCGGGGTCAACCGCGATGTCCCGGGCCTTTGCACCGACCTCGGCGGTATAGCTCGTGACCTTCTCGAAAGGATCGAAGACGCTCTTGTCGCCTTGACGCACCCACAGATAGTTGTCTCCCGGGTCTCCATCCGTACCGATGTACCCGACATCGGGTTCGTCATCGAACCCGAACTGCGGTTCCCGGCCGCCGTACACGATCGAGGTGACCGAACCGACGGTAACAGGGTTGATGACTTTCAGCTTGTCGCCGTCGCTTTCGTAGATGAAGTCGGTGCCAATCAGAATACGTTTGGGGTCGATCTTGTTGACGGCGTAAGGTTGGATGAATCGGATAGTTAGATCGGTGTTTACGATCGGATCGATCCGCCCTTCCGGAATCAGGTACCGACTTAGAAGGTCCGGCGTGTTGACGAGCTGATTGGCGACCCAGAAATCCCCACCTTTCGGAACGGGGCCGGTTAGGTCAATGGTGTCGCCGAGGCGCTGCGTGCTATAGAAATAATCATCCCCGACAGCGTGTACGATTGCGCCATCGCCCTGACGCAGCTCCGCCCACTGTTTTGAAGCGGTACCGCTCTGGACTACAACCCCGTTGTCCTGCGCGCCTCCGATAATCAGATTGCTCTCGGAGTTCCATGCAACGGAGTAGAACTCGGTGAGGACGAGATTCCCGTTGACTGATTCCCACTCCTGCGCGGCGCTGTGCAGGTTGATCAGTCTGTAGAGGCCGCCATCATCGGCTTCGAGGATGTTCCCGTTCGCGTCGAATACCATCCAGCGGGAATCGGCATGGGGTGCGGTGCCGGCCGGTCTAGAGATCCTATAGTCATCATTGAGATCCCAGTCGTTCTCCGCCCCACCGGCGAGGGCGTCGAGAGTAAGCTGGGTCTTCGAAACCACCTCTGTCACTAAACCGGTGGAGCCGTCGGTGACGTTCTCGACGAGATGGCCGACCTGCACGTTGTCAACTCCAGTGAAATCTGCTCCGGTGTCGGTCAGGGTGGTCCCTGACGTGTTCGCGCTCGTAGCGCTTCCGACAGCAGGCGTCGCGGGAGCGCCATTGTTCGTGATCGAAACCCACTCATTACCGACGGGAGACCTGGCGGTATCCGCATCCCCGACAAAGAGCCGCCCGTTCCAGTTCGTGGCTCCGGTGGCACTGGGGAGCGTCACTTGGGTGTCACCTCCCACGAATATGAGGAAAGGGTCGCCCTGATCGGCGAGCATGGAGAAGTGCGTGAGCCCCTGAGGCGGCGTGCCTCCGTGCAGACCTCCGTCTGCGTCGCCGGGAAGGCTCATTACATGCCAATTGGCGCCTATATTCTGTGAACGAAACACACCGGTAACCGCACCACCGAAGCCCACGGTGGCGGCGTACAGCGGGTGATTGCCTGCGTCGGGACCAGGTGCGGGCATGGCTGCCGCGCTGACGGACATCTCGATGCGCGCAGCTCGCGCAACCTGGGTCGAGACGGCGACGCTGGTCGTATCGATCTGAATCCACTTGTCTCCGATGGTGGCGGCGGCGGTATCCGTGCGGAAGACTCCGCCCGGTCTGGAGATCCTGTAGAGGTCCCCGACATCCCAGTCATTCTCCGCCCCGGCAACCAAGCCGGTGCCGGTGAGCGTGAGCTGGTTCTTTGAAACCCCCGCTGATGCCACGAGCCCGATGGAACCGTCGGTTACGTTCTCTACGAGATACCCGGGCTGCACATTGGCAACCCCGGTGAAGTTGGCAGCGGTGTCGATCAAGGTGGTCCCCGCGTTCGCGGTCGTGGCACTTCCGCCAGCGACGGTTCGGTCCGTGAGGGCTACGTAGAGGAGGTCCGGATTGCTCGGATCCACCTCGAGGTCGGTGATGGCACCAATCGTCAAACCACTGCCAGCCAGACGGGACAGGTTCTTCCAGCGACTCCCTCCGTCCAGACTCCGGAAAAGTCCGCCTCTGTCCTTCTCGGGAGTCGTGCCGATGTCTTGCGGAGCCGTGGCCACGAAAAGAGCGGGGCCGCTCGAAGTGTTCGAAGCGACGATGCTGGTAATCTTTCGTCCTTCCGAGAAGAAGGACTTGCCAATGACGGTCCATGAGTCCCCGCCGTCAGTGCTCTTCAAGAGTCCTATCGATTCGCCGCCGAGACTGGAGCTGCTGACCTTTCCCGTCCCAGCGTAGAGGATAGTCCCACTCGGATCGAAGGCAAGCGCGGTAATTCCCAAGGACGGCAATTGGTCGGTGAGCGGTTTCCAGGTCGGGGTAGGATCGTCGTAGTTCTCGGTCTTCCAAATCCCGCCACCAACAGTGCCCAAGTAAATAATTTTTGGATTCGTAGGATGCGGAGCGATGACCTCGATCGCTCCTGTAACCGGCTCGTCGGGAATCCCTTCGACAAGCCCGCCTGTGACAGGTCCGGGGCCTTGGGATGTCCAGGTGGGAAGCCCAGTTAGCACCGCGCCTGTAAACGAGGATGCATCGACGGTGCTACCGTTTAGAATCGCCGCTTCAAGATCTCCGACCAAGGTGAAGGATTCATCTCCGAGCGATATGAGGTCGTTTGTAAGTGTTATGGAATCGACAGTTTGTCCTACAATCGTGTCGTTCCCAGGTCCGCCTTCTATGATTACCTGGCCATCGTAGTCCGGCAGCGACTTCACTGTGATCCGGTCATCTCCTGCGCCAGCAACAATCTTGAGCGAGTTGCTGGGCTTGTTGAAGATGAGGGTTTCGAAGTCTCCTGGTCCTTCGATCATGAGCTTATCTGAAGTGGGCGAATTCTTGAGGCTGATGCTTTCCGATTGAACCGATCCGAAGAAAACCAAGTCGACGACGTCCGCATTATTCTCGATAGGCTCCAGCCCAGAATAGATCACGACTTTCCCATCAATTTCAACTGTGCCTGAATCAGGTCCTTTAACGGTATACACAGCTCTGGAGACCTTCCCCTCTTCGATAACCAAACTATCGAAGCCGCCTAAACCGCCCTCGAGAATGCCACCGACACTGCCACCTTCTTGAAGTATGAAGATGTCCTCGTTGTTAGCCGCGCCTGTTAGATTCTCCATGTTGTTGAAGTCAATTCCCGCTACATGTCCCGCGTCTGTGCCCGTAATGTTCCAGGTCGTGTCGGCATCCGGACCGATGAGCGTGTCGATGCCTTCGCCTCCATTAACAGTTATGGGCACCGAAATGGAGCCGTCAATGATGTCGATGAGGATAACATCGTCACCGTCTAGCGCATTTATCTTGAGAGAATTGATTGGGATGGGGAAATAGACTTCTTCGAAACCGCCCGTTTCGTTGCTGTCGATCCGAAGGTTGCCGTCGCCGGGATCTCCATTAGAGATGAGCCGTATTTGATTTGACTCACCGGGGTCGTCATTAAACACGAAATCGACCTGTGTGGTTCCCAGCAAATCGATGGGTTCCAGCCCCGTAAAGTGGATTACGGCTTGATCGAATCTGAGACTTCCCGAAGTGGGTCCGGAAGCGGTAAAAGAGGTGCTGCTAAAACTTCCGCCCTCGACGACCAGAGTGTCGAACCCGCCATCACCGCCATGGAAGGTTATCGGCATCTCGATGAGCCCACTATTAAAATCCACAGTCAGCGCGTCATCGAGATTTTCGACTCCATGTATGGTTATTTCCGTCGTTAAGAAGGCGGGCTGACTGGATAGCAGTCCACCGGTGAGGTCGTCGACGATCTCGAAATCCTCACCATTGAGCAGAAGTGTATACTCGCTGCTCTGATCGGAAACTGCTGTAAACTCGAATGGGGTGGGCACATTGAGATCGACCGCCAGGTCTAGGATTGTAGAATCGAATATGTTGTCGCTTGGTATAGCTATATATAAGGTATGCTGGGTGGGGTTATCAGATGGTGTGAAAAGGTCAATTGAGAGAGTACCGGAAGCCTCCACGGACGGCGGGTCAAGCCCGTGGAAGATGAATTCTACACGGGAATCCAGGTCGAATCGACCCGCGGCGAATATTGGAGGACCTCGGGGGGCGTCATCCAAGATTAATCCGACATCCTCGACCGGTTCGGATGCTTGCACCGTTAGCGCCGCGTCACGCACTTGAATCCAGCCATCCCCGTCGGTAACACCGGCCGACAGGTCTATCTTCATCCCGACGGTCAGGGTTATAGGGATATTTCTGTCGACCGTAACGCCGGAATCGGCCAGCAATGGTTCGAGATCGACCGACATATCCACCTGCCGGGCGCCGTCGATACTTAGATCGAATCGGAAATCTTCCGACTCTGGTTTATAATCTCCGGAAAATTGAAGCGCATCGCTCGCGTGCTCGCTTGAGAAAACTTTGAGAAGGGATTTTAACCGGGTGGCCTCGATGTAGTTCATAAGGCCCTTCAGTGTTGGTGACAATTCGAAATGGGATTTGATATCTGATCGAATCTGATCCATTTTCGGGACATATGGCAAACCGAGGAGAAGCTGAAATTTGGGCAGATAGTCGTGGATTCGAAAGTCCTCATCGAACAGGGACCAGATTTCCGGCAGGAAAAGGCCGATGTCCCAATCCGGCGAGAGGGTAACCTCGTATTTGCGCTGGATCAGGTTTTTGAGACGCTCCTTGTGGGCGGGATTGTCCAGGGTGAAATCGGGGATGCCAACTTCAGGCAGGGCTCCGAGTTTGGAAAGATTCAGGTCGTCGGTCAGGTCGAAATTAAATACCTCGACCAGGGTGAAATATTCCCGGGCAGGGGTGTAAAAATCGAAAACAGCGTTCAGCCCTGAATCCGGATTCCCGGACAGGAGTTGGCTGAGCGACAGATCGATGACCGGCAGAGACTTGTTTAATTCATCGCTTTGACACAGGGCTTCACCGTATTCATCAAGCGATGCGAAGGTGGCAAGAAATGACTGTTTCAGTTCGCTGATGTCTGGCGTAAAATTCGGCAGGGCGGTATTCGAGGATTTGGCTTTGCCCTGATCCGGTTCAGAATCTTTGCCTTTGTCAGGAGGATCGATATGGGGATTGGAGGACGCATAGAGCAAAAAGAGCGAACCGGTCGTTTCGACCTCGATAAAAGTTTCTGCCGTCTCGGAAGTGATCGCTTCTAACTCATCCAAATAGATGCGACCTTTTTCGATGATGGCCTCATCGATTCGGACGCTGATCTGCACATCTGGGTCAGTGATTTCATTCACTTCACTCGGCGGGGCCCGAGCCGGTTGCTGGGCAGCGTCGGCATCGTCCGCATTGGACTCGGTAGTCAGGGCGGCGTCAAATTGTCGAACGACAACGAAAAAGTCATCGGAGTGGTCTAAATCAACGCCAAAGCTGAAATCGAAATTGAGGTCGACCGCGACTGAGACAACACTTTGTTTTTCCACTAAACTATTAGCATCATTGCCTTCCGGGAAGTAAGCGCGAAACTCTCCCCTTCGGGTTGCATTGATTTTTAAATCAAACTGCAACACGCCACCACACGGGTTCACCCCGCCATTCAGGCAATCGATGCCTATGTCTAAGTCACTGTAATTTCCCTGAATTTGCTCGATTGTTTGAAGTACGCCAGCAGTGTCAGGCGGGTCGACCGCATCGTTGAAATAGTCATACACCGGTTTGGCCAACCGGGTATCCAATATCTCAACGAATCCGATAAATTCACCCACAGTGCGGTCGATGGTCGGTGTGATCTTTTCTGCAAACACATCGAACTTTTCCAGCACGCCTCCCAACCGGGACAACGCCGTCAGACCCCGCATCATCTGATCCGGCTGGTAAGGTGAGATCACCGCCTCTTGATATCCAGCGACATGCTTGCCAGTCGCAGACTCGTCCTCGTCCTCGTGCTCGTCCTCGTGCTCGTCCTCGTCCTCGAAAATTTTGGATTGATTGTGATCAAAATCGTCCTCGAATTCGTTCTCGAACGCATTGGCGTTCTCGGAATCGTCATTGTCTTCGATCTGATTCTCTTTGCTAAGTCCTGCAAAAATGTCGTCGAGAGATTGCGCGGGATCATAGGTGGATTGATTTTGGTAGGGATTGTCCTTTACCCGGTCCGCATCGCCGAGCGCGACCTCATCGAACTGAGGCAGCAGATCGATGTCAAGATCGGATTCGCATTCGTCCAGCAAATCACAAGGTGATGCCAGCACCGTATCGGCGGACAGCAGAATCCTCGGCTCGAGGTTTTCCAACCCAAACCGATTATGAGGACCGGACCGTTTCAACGTGAGAGTGCTCCCCCTGTAATAAGCACGCTAGCGTTAATGGAACGGTTCTAGCCGCAGGAGCTGTAGTCTGAACCACAAACCAAAACCGCCGGGTTGCGATGATGGATGTCGTTGGTGTCAGAAGGCATAAATCCTGCGCGCCTGAAAAATGTATTAAAATTGAAAATGGTCTTTAAAAACGCTGGTGGAACAACCCACAGAGAAAACAGCAAGTAAGCCGCACGAACTCAGGAAAGATAGAGGAAGACAGATCCGTATCTGCTAGAAGAATAAGCTTAGAATTTAAGTGATGAAAAGCAAGAATATTCCGCTTATAGAGATCAATATAACAACATGTATAGTAGCGCGTATCACAGGATGAATTTGCGTGTCAATAGTTTTTATAATCGAGCATGGCCGCTATATGTAAATGGTGAGTTGAGGATTATAACGGCGAGGTATAAGGTCTAAGGTGGAGGGTGGAAGGCAGAAGGGGAGGCGCTTATGCGCCAGTTTTTTTTAGGACGCAGATTTTCGCAGATGCACGCAGATGTAGGTTAGTTGATAAACTCATAAGTTGATAAGTTCATAAGCCAAATAGAATTTCAGTTAATTTTTGACTGATTCATGTATATTCTAAATGAAGAGACGTCTTTCTTTATCGATCTGGCAGATAGATATCCGGATGGTTCTGCTTTAGCCAGCTCTCAACCTCGATTCTAAATTCCCGCACTATTTGAAGAAGATCCCCAGCCTCTTTTGCCGAGATCGTGCCCACCGCATCATATTCACTAATATTTCTTTTTCTGCGGCAATTGTCAAAATAATCTCTTTTAGAGGAAAATTGTGATCCCAGCACCAGCGGCAGTGCCTGAATCACGCGGTAATGTTTACTTTCCCCCCTACCAGCTCGATAACCAGCTGCATATAAAACTAAGGTGGCAAGCTGTAAACCCCCATTATAGGCTATGTTGAATTGCCAATCATTTGAAATTTCGTCTCTCTCAGCATCAGCGAGGTCCCGTTCTACCAGTGCCAGGATGTTGGCTACTTCCTGTGCGCTCGTTTTGTATTCTCGTAGCCAGCCGTTTTCCGTCCAGCGTTCAAGGCTCATCTTCATCCCCAATAATATTAATTTTAGGACTTTCCATGACCCGATTTAGGTAATGATCTTTCTGTTTTTTCCTTTTAATGTATTCATCCGAGCTGAACTGAGAAGCATTTATTGCCCGGCCGATCTGGTTTTGCACCGGCCCTAATAGTTCAGCCAGCTTCAGGCCGGAAAGTTCCGTTACAATAAAAAGATCGATGTCACTCTCATCCCCATAACTTCCCGCTGCGAAAGACCCGTAAATGAAAGCCCTCTCGATATTTTGTTCGACAGAATTGAGGGCTTGTTTCAGCAGTTCAGCCACTCCTACCGTTTTAATGATAATCATCTTGATCTCATTATAGATCGGACACTTCGGGTTGAGGTGATAGCGATGCTGATTGCCTGACACCCTCCTTTTCAAAATCCCTCCCGAAAGAAGGTTTTTAAGCTCTTTTTCAACACCCCGGACAGAAAACCCCGTTCGCCGGCTCAGTTCGTTTATGTTAAAGGAGCCCTCGGAACATAAGGCCAGGACTTTCAAAAGCCCGATTCGAGTTTTTGATGATATTAAGCTGCTGATATCAGACATTTTTTATATTCATATACTTTTTATATACGATCATATACTTTTTATATATGATTGCAAGCTGCTACGTCAAGCTTATTTATCTTCTGTCAAAATGGCTAGTAAAACACAAACGATTCTTTTTTATCACATTTCGCATTTCGTGCTTCCTATTTCCAGTATTGCTCGGCGGCAATGGCAAAATTCAGATTCTGGGCATCCTTTAACAGAAATGAGGTAATGCCGATTAAATTGCCATTGGAATCGAACAAGCCGCCCCCCGAGGAGCCTCTGGAGATTGGCGCGGTTGTCTGGATCAGCATCAGGCCCTTGTACCGTCTTAAACCCGATATAATACCTACGCCCAGGGTTTGCTGTAAACCAACCGGCGTGCCGACCGTATAGACGGTTTCGCCAACCGCTAAATCTTTAAATTTTCGGATTGCGTCAACCGGAGCAATATTAAAATTTTTAGCGGTTAAAACACACCGATCTGAAATTTCATCTTCACCGGAAAGCATGACTTGCGCGGCTTTTTTTCCCTGAATGATGACGATATACGGTTTATCCTTAAGCACATGGCAATTTGTCAGTAGTTGACGATCGGAAACCGCTACAGCGGAACCCTGAGATAAATTAAGTCTTTGAGTCATGGCTTGCTTCGATGAACTTGCCAGAACAGCAAATACGGATGATTTAACTTTTGTGAACAAATCGGCCGCCTCCAGCGGTTGGCGATTGGTTTTCGACGGCAGCGCCGGCAATATATCTGCAGGCTTGGGAATACTGCCATAGCCGTTGGGTGTTGTTTGAAACACGTCACCTGAAAATTTTTGCTTACTCTGTACTCGATCATTTTGACGGGCCGCATCAAGTTGATCCAAGAGCGTCTTATCAACTTTGCCCGTTGGTGGCAGACCGAAATCTCTTTGAAAGTTAAAAATGGCTTGTCTCGTATTCTTGCCCATAATGCCGTCAATCGGACCGGGATCGTAGCCCAGTTCAGCCAGGAAAACCTGAGCTTTTCGTATTTCAGACGAGGCGGCACGGTTGCGGGGGGAAGCAAGCGGCAATCCCGCTTCAGCCAGCTGTTTCTGCAAGCACCGATTATATTTGGCCGGTCCCAGGGTCTTTTCATAGGCGCAGGCTATTGCGATAGAATGTTTTTTTTCAGATGAAAGACCGGATAAATTCGGACGGTGGGGGACTTTTTTCAATTCGGCCAGATGCCGCTGCAAGCACCGATTATACTTTGCCGGCCCCAGGGATCTTTCATAGGCGCAGACAAATCCGATAGATTGTTTTTCTTCATTCGAAAGACCGGATAAATCCGGACGGCGGGGGGCATTTTTCAATTCAGTCAGCAGCCGCTGCAGGCACCGATAATATTTCTCCGAACCCATGATTTTTTCGCTGGAGCAGGCAAGTTCGATAGAATGTTTTTCTTCAGATGAAAGACCGGATAAATCCGGACGCCGGGTTTCGGCTCTGAGGCTATGCGCAGGGCACTCGCCCAAAAGAAGAAAAGTGGACAGAGCGATTATGAAAAATCGAAATTTGTCTTTGAAGAGCATGTAAATATTCTAAAAATAGAACTTTGTAAAAAATCAAACGTTTCCTTTTTTAATCTGCTCCTACTACGGTCTAAATTTACTTATATTTTTATAAATCCAAGGGTAAATATACAGTCAGAAATATATTATCCATGGTTGTTTGTAAAGGTATCTTATTTACGACTAAAGATGGATTTCCGTTCAAGGCTCTTATGAGATGATACGATGCAGTGCGCCAGGCGCATTTATGTGGGCTGTGTCTACCAAACAGATAAAATAGGATAAAAAGAGGAAAAGTCCAGAATCCGCAAAATAAAAGAGGGTTGTCCGTCCCTCTTTTTTGCTGAACGATTTGGGTAGGTTAGGATGGGCACAGCCCAATTCTGATAGGTAAAATCAGCAAGGTTTGGTGGGCACTGCCCACCCTACTTCTTCCTTTGTCCCTTTTCCTAACAAACGACTATCCGTTCCGCGTTGATGAACCCGTCCAGATTCAACTCGTCTCCGGCGTGCAGGTAAACGAAGCGCGCCTTCCCATCATCGAGCCCGGTCAGTGAAGCCTGGGAAAGGAGCGTCAGATTTTCGCGGGCTGACAGCCGAATTCGGTGGAAAGCCTCGATGTCGCCAGCCACCTCGATGTCGCCGCGGCTTCTGATTTTTACGTCATCCTCGGCGCGCAGATCGCTGGTGATGCGCACATCAGTGCAGGAAGACAGTCTGACATCGTCGCCGGCAGTAAGCGCCGCCCCGATGCTCAAAAGCCCGTTGGCTTTGAGCTCGATGTCGTCGCCGGCCGTCAGCGCGTCACCGGCGGCGGTCATGAGGCTGCCGCCGCTTTCAACTTTGATATCATCGGCGGCTGTGATCGGGGCGTCAATGAAGATGCCGTCATCGGCCTTGATCCTCACATCATCCGTCGAGTCGATAGCAGCTTGGATATAAAGCTCAGCCCCTGAATCGATCCTGATGTCATCCCCGGCGGTGACCTCCGCACCTAGTGTTATCGTGCCACCTGCAAATATCCTGATGTCATCGCCGGCGCGAAGCGGCGCAAAGGCCGTGGTCGTCAGTTCGCCGCAGGTGTCGATTTCGATGTCGTCACCAGCCGTAATCGCAGCATCGATGAAGATACTTTCATCTGACCAGATTTTCACGTCATCTTGTGAACTAATGGTGCCGCGGATGAAAACCCCTGAACCGGCGTCGATTATAATATCCGGGCTTTTATGGTGCCGCCGGCATTGCTTTGTTTTCGGAGCAGCAGAATCGGAGCCGGCAATGACAATTCCGAAGATCCGGACATCATCGCCGGCCCAGATGGAGATGTCTCTCCCAGCGAGAATATGTCCGCTGTCTCCTGAATACATTTGACCTGACAGGAGGATCGAGCCGGCCGCTTTCAGCTCGACATCGCCCTTGTCGGGACCCGTCTCGAGGTGGTCAACCCCGATGTTACCGTACTTGGACTTGAGGTCGATGTCGTGGCCGTTGCTGGCCAGATATGTGACATTAATATCTCCGGTTGCCGAGACATCAACCTTGTCCTCCAGGCTGAAGAAGAGCTCGACGTCACCCGGGACATGTTTCAACTTAAGCTTTTCGCCGCGCTCGAATTCGTACAGGGCCTCTTTCCGACCGTGGTGCCCTTTCTTGCAGCGGTGTTTTTTCTTGCCGGGCGGATCGAGCGGTTTGAAGCTCCGGTCCAATCCTTTGTCGATCTTGCCCTCGGCATATAGAATTCCAAGAGCGCCTTGAAGGTCGATATCCGCATCAAAAGGATCCAACTCCCGTATTTCACCGGCAGAACAAAGTGATAGCTGCCCATTTTCAGGTCCCACGGCAACGTAATCGACCAGAATATCGCCGCCGGTGGTTATGATACCGGTATTGTTGCCCGGCAGATCGGTTTGTATTTCAACACGTTCCGCAATCACGGTGTCGCCTGCCATGATTCTTATGCTTCCGGATACATTCGTAACCTCCTGGAGCACAAGCGCATCCGTCTCTTGGATTTCCATGATGCCCGACGACAACACGGCATTGAGTGTGTCGATCTGTGTCAACAGGAACACGCCTTGGCCGGCAGTCAGACTCAGTATCGGCGTAGTCAGCGGATCGCGGCCGGTCATGTATATCTGTCCGTCCGCGTCCAGGGTAATCGAACCCTCGAGCCCGGACGTGGATACGCTGCCGGCAATGGTTATATCCTCGCCTGCCTGTAAGTTGATAACGCCGCCGGGTGCGAGGGCAAAATCCACAATAATGCCTGTGGCTTCATCAATATATAGGGATGCCTGGGACCCGGTTTGCGCATGCACGGTTCCCAACTCGGTTTCCAGGTCGAGATTTCGATCCGTATTGCCGCTGATATATTCACCGGCGTTGAGATAGGCATTGCCGGCAACCAAATCAATATCAGGATCATAGTCATCCACTTCATAAATAGAGCCGGCTGCGTTCAGGGCGGCCGTGCCCGTCTCCGTGACACTAAGATAATCAATACGGATATCACCGTCTGCCGTCAGATGAATTTCTCCGGCCTCGGATTCCATATGAATGACGGTTATCGTACCTGTTGCAGTGACATCAACAATACCCGAAACGATTAAATTGAGCTCAATATCGCCCACGATATCGTAAATCAAATCCTTACCGAATAAGCTGAATACCGTCAGATCCATCTCCAGATTCAGTTCCGGATTACTCGTGCTGCCGAACTCTCCGCCGGCTGATATATCGGCATGGTGACCCGCCACATCCACATCCGGATCATACGCATCGACTTCCCGAATGTCGCCGGAGGAGATGACTAAAATTCTCCCATACGCCATCCCGGCCTCAATATAGTCGATGAGCACATCACCACTCGTCGCGGTTAGGCTGACGTCGTTGCCCTGGGAATCTGTCAGCGATCGAACCTTTGTAGCTGTGATGGTGCCGCCAGCCAGCACCGTAATGGAGCCATCAGCAGCAGACACATCATCCAGAACAACGGCACCTGTTTCTTTAACGCTCAGATCGCCGCCGCCAGCGCTCCTCAACAGGTTGATATTGCCTTGCAGCACAATATTACCAGCCACATTAAGCACAAGCTCATCAGCCGTGACATCTGCCGTAAGATCGCCGGCAGAGATCAAATTCACATCTCCCAGCATCACGCCATCTGCATCATTCGGATCAGCCGCAATCAGTTCACCAATGGTCATGGAGCCGCCATTGGCGGTCGCCAGGGTGATATTATTGTCGTCCGTATCTGTCAAGGATTCGATCACAGTGCCTGCCAGCGTATTCAGTTCCCCCCCTGCTCTAATCTCTATGGCACCATCGAAGGTGACAATACGGTCGAGGATGATGGCACTATTCTCCACAATGAAGACATCCCCCGGGCCGTAAGTCTCAAGTTTCAACGTATTGACATCTGTCCATATGTCCACCGAACCAACCGCGGATACACTCAGTTGATCCGCTATCAGCACGGCAAGACCTGTTTCAGCCAAGTGGAATTTCGATTGATCAATCCGACCGGCTGAAGCCAATGTCACCTCTCCCGGGTCACCGGCATTCAGATAGGCCGGTAAAAGATCACCGCCGGCAGTCAAAATAATGCCGTTCTCATTCGTATCTTTCTGAGAAATTACCCAAATCGCCCAGATCGTGCCACCCGCTTCAACAGAAATCTTGCCATCCAAGCACACCACGTAAGATAGCTCAATGTCACCCACCTCTGAAATCGTAATATCCCCCGGAGCGTTTGTGGAAACATCCAGGTTTGCCACATTCGTATCCAAGGTAATCGAGCCGGCAGCGGTGGCTGTCAAATGTTCTGCAGTGATATTGGTTTCCGGATCATCGTCATTGCTGATCCCGCCGCCGGTCGCCATCAGGATTACCTCACTCAACCCTCCTGCCGTGATTTCTCCGACTTCCATGGCACCGCCCGCAATGATAAGAATGGAGCCATCCTCGGTGCGGATATCTTCCAATGTGACAAAACTTGTTTCTGCGATGGTAAGATCAAGCTTCCCTGCTTTATCCAGGACAGCCTCGACTTGATTGACGGATATTCCGCTGAGGGTTGCCTCCGCCCCTGCTTCAATCTCCAGTCTGTCGGTCATGATGCTGGAACCGGCACCAGCGTCCAGATTGATGCCCTGGTCAGCAATCACGATCACCTCTCCATCCGGTATATTGGCTACAAAGGCTCCCTTCAATGTCCCTTGGATATCTACCAGCAGTTTGGAAGCAATGTCCATCTCCAGATGGAGATTCGCAATGTCAGAGTCTCCAACCGTTTCACCCGCTTTGAGTGTGACTGTATGAGCCACTAGGTCTATATCAGGGTCATTGCCGGCGCCCCCCATTTCCTGGATTCGACCGGAGGCATCGACGTTTAGGACCCCCAGCGCCTTTCCGGCATCCACATATCCCAGCAGCACATCGCTTCCGGAACTGATGAGATTTATCTTATTCTGAGGAGCCCCTTGGTTTGATACCACATGGGCTGCTGTGATGGCCCCACCCGCGGTTATTTTGATGGAGCCATTGGCTGCTGTTACCTTCGCGAGCGTGATCGAGTCCTGTTCGTGGATTTCAATGATTCCAGCACTGCTAACATGAACTTCAAAATTGCACACCTCGGTCTGCAATTTGACGCCATAATTGGCAGTAGCGACAAGATCTTTGGACTTGACTGGCACCATGCTCTCCATGAAGATCAGATTCCCGGCCGTGAAGTTAACTTTACCTTTTTCCGGGTTGGTCTTTGCCTCGCCAAATAGCAACAGATCCGTCCCCGCAGTTATCGTGAGATCCCCGAACGCATTTATTGAGCCTGTGATGGTGACGACATCGGCCGCATTCACCGCCGCCCTGTATTCGCTGTCCACCAGACCACCGACATCCAGGCTCGTGCTGTCAAGACCGATAAAACCCTTCGCTTCCATGCTGCCACTTATCGTCAGAGCGCCGGCTGCTGAAACGATCACGCCGCCGCCGGCGTAAATCGCCCCGGATATTGTTGCCCCGGCCGCTGCCAGATTGATGTCCACTCCGCCACCGGCGTTCAGCGAGCCGCTGAGTGCAAGGGACGCGCCATCGATGTCCACGTAAATCGCCGTATCAACCTCACCGTCAATCACGATACCCAAAGAACCGGTCAGCACAGCCCAACCTTTTTCCGACTTCAGTTGGCCGGATATGGTCAAGATATCCCCTGAAAGAAGGGTTATATCACGCCCCGCCGTCGCAGAGGACGTATCCGTTTGAGTGATCCGGCCTGGGGCTTCGAGCCGCATAAAATTATCACTGGTGAGTTTCCCGCTGATTTCAAGGAAATCATCGCCTCCTGTATCAGGAAGTGCAGCGGTCCGCACTTCCAGCGTAAGATAGCCGGTCGCCTCAATCTCACCGGTGGCCCCGACCGTTATCGAGCCGCCGGCATTGATTTCGATATCCGATTCCTCATCCAGCAGACCGCCCAGCCCGGAGCCGGCCTGGCCCTGTACGATCGACCTGCCGGCCCGAATTGTCCCTGTGATGGTCGTATTTTCAGCCACGTATAGGCTGACGTTACCGTAAGCCTCAAGAGTGCCGCTGATCGTGGCCGTCGCCTCTTTTAAATTGATCATAATCTCTGAATTCTTGGAAGCCAGTTCGCCGCACAGATCCAGGCTTGCCGCCTCAATGTCAACCCTGCCGGTCGCGCTCACCGTGCCGTTAATGATCAGATCAGCTGCCGGCTTGATCATTACCCGACGACCGGATGATAGGCGACCCAATAGCATCAATGTTCCGCCCGATGAGACAGAAAAATTGCCACCCGCGTCAAACAAGGAGGTTTCCGTCATATCAACCCTGCCTGCAGCATCCAGCACCATGGCCAAGCCGCTGGCGCACGTCCCGCTGATGACCAGTGTGCCTTGGGTATCAATGCTCAGGGTACCCGTGGCTGCATGGACGTTGCCGGAAATTACCGTGTCTTTTCCGCTTGTTATTGTGACGCTTCCCCACGCAACGACTGTACCCGTAATGGTAACAGTTTCAAACACATCAACGATGGTATCGGCGCCGCCATGCAACAGGCCGCTGATGTCAAGATTCGCGCCATAGAGAAGGAACTCATCCCCGGCCTTGGCTGTACCGCTAATAACCAAGCCACCATTGGCCTTTAAATTCAGATTACCGCATGCATCGAGCGTCCCGCTGAAGATCACGCCGCCATCGGTAGCGTTGATGTCCACATCAGACTTGGTAGAAATAAGCCTACCGGCCACAACCATGCTCTTACAATCCGTGTCAACCAGCCCGCTCACGCTTACCCGCGCCGTGTTATCAATAACCAGATCGTCTGCCACTTCGATTATCGCCTGGCCCAGTGCACTCAATTGACCGGCCAAACTCAAAATGTCGCCTGAACGAATCCTGACGTCGCTCTCTGCATCGAGGTAAGACGCATCGGTTAACGTAACACATCCCGCAGCATCTAACAGCATGGTTTCCCGGCTCCGGATTTCGCCGCTGATAACAATAGATGTCGCATCCACTACCATGTCGGATTCACTTGCGATTCTGCCACTGAGGTCCAGGCTGGCGCCGTCGAGGGTGACCTTGGCGAGAGAAATAATTGAGCCATCAATTATGAGCGTCCCTGTCACGGCTGCCGCTACATCACTGCCGGCATAAAAGCTCCCGCCCGACACCAGATCCAAACTTCCACCCTTAAGGTCGACCAGGGCTCCCGCCTCAATGAATCCGCTGATCTCCAGAGCACCTCTGGCGCTCAAAACGATTTTGCCGCCCGCAGCAATGGCACCGCTTATCACGGCCTCGCCCTCTGTCAGGGTAAGGCTCAGATCACCTTTTGAAGTCACGGCCCCGCTCAGATCAAGACTCGTGCCGCTCAGGATGACAATGCCGTCAGAAATAATTGCGCCATCAATCATGAGTGCCCCTGCCACGGCTACCGATACGTCACCGCCGGCATTAAGGCTCCCGCCTGACGACAGATCCAGACTCGTACCGGCAAAGTCAATCCGGCCTCCCGTCTCGATTAATCCACTGATCCCGAGAGCACCACTCGCGCTCGAAACGACCACGCCGCCCGCAGCAATGGCGCCACTTATCATTGCCCCACCCTCTGTCAGGGTAAGGTCCATATCACCGTCAGAAGTCACGGTCCCGCTTAGATCAAGCGTTCCGGCATGAATTGCCACCTCAGTCCCTTTAACCTTACCTTGGATGTTGACACTGGAAGTAGGGGTCGTAAGTGCGATCTCTCCCTCACAGATCAACGCCCCGGATATCGTCAAGGTATCCCCGCTCGTTATGTTCACAACTCCCCCGGCTGTGGACATATCAAACAGGTTAATGGCGTCTGCTTCATGAATCGTGAGATCTCCGCTGCCGGTTAATTCCGCAGTAGTCTCTCGAACATTCGTTTTCAGGTCCACCCCGGATACACACGACACATCGAGGCTTTCGCCGCTGATCAAGCCGGTGTCCGTCATGATTATCTGACCGCCGGAGGAAATGGCAATCCATCCTGCCGTGACATCTCCCAATACCAAGTCGTCTGACTCGTTGAACAAGATGGTTCCGTCACCAGCGCCAACCGCATGTTCGAGGCCCATTAAAGTGGTCTCCAACGCCCGGTCGGCTCCCGCGCCAAAACCAATGGAATCACCGGCTGTGAAAGACGCATCCCCGGCAACCATATCAACGGCATCATCGCCCTTTTCGGCATTGTCGGCCCACTCCAGGATAGAGCCTGAAGCACTCAAGATAACCGTCCCTTCGGTACCCGCACTCAGATAATCAATCGAGATGTCATTGCCGGCAATGACAGTGATCGAACCTCCTGCCCCTACGTCCACACCCAGGGATTCGATCAAGATGTCGCCCCTGTCCGTGACGAGCTCGATTGTGTTTGGCCCTTCTCCCGGGAGGGCGTCCTCGGCATGGCAGATTTCTCGTACCCGGATATTGCCGCCGGCATGCAGATTGATCCATTCTCCTTTCACGGTAAGATGGGTGACTGTGATGTTTCCGGTGGCGGTAACTTCCGCTATCCCTTGAATATCAAAATTCAGATCTATGTCGCCCTCATAGATCAACAGGAGATCGTAAGCAACGATTCCCAAAACGACGACATCAAACTCGATGCCGCTGATGGCCTCGGTAGCCTCGAGATAGGCGGAATAGCCGATAATGTCCGCATGGTCGTCTTCAGGAATCAATTCCCTGATTCCATTTGCGGCTTCAATGTGGACATGCCCGTGCGTACTTCCGACCTGGACCAGATCAACGAGGACATCGCCGGCCATCGATATAAGCTCCACATCATTTTCCGTTCTGTCGGTTAAGGATTCCACATACCTGGCAATTACAGTACCGGCCGCAGTCACCGAAACTGCACCATTAGCCGTCTCAATCCTGTCCAGGATGATGTTCGATACGTCATCAATCCGGACGTTTCCCGGGCCAGTTCCGGTGATCTGCAAGTCAACCGAGTTGATATCGGTAAATATGGCAACATGACTGCCAGCGAACACCGTCAACGCATCTGCCTTTACTTCCTTTTTCACCCCCGCCGGCAATAAGAGATCACCGCAATGGACAATGGCCGCATCACTGTTCAGCAGAACTTGACCCCGGGAGGAACCGGCAAATGCCGAAGCGTCAATAAGACCTAAAATGATATCCGCACCACTTCCCGGCTCTGTTTTAAGCGAAACATTGCTTCCGTTGGATTTTAGCAGGAGAACAATCAGATCCCCGGCCGCTGTAATCTCTACGGTTCCGTTGCCATGAGCACTCACCGTGCCATGAATGGTCAAGGACCCGGCATCCACATGGACATCTATTTTGCCGTTCCCACCGAGCGTTCTCACCCCGCTTCCGCCAATAATCAGGGTGTCGCTCTCCTGAATGTAGATGCCTCCGCTGCTCCTATTGGTTGCCTCCAGCGCCCCGATGCTGGTGTCGATGTCCCAAATTCCTGCAGCCCCGATGCCCTTGTCCGCTGCCAGCTTTACGGTTCCCGAAGTAACCAGATTTTCTGTCTCCAGCTCCGTATTTTCGCTGACTGCTCCGCCCGCGCTTACACGGATAGCTCCGCTGGTACTGTGCAGCAGCGACAATGATACCTCTTCATTTGAATGGTAGATGATGGCTCCACTGTCCGTGGTCGTGACAGCACCGTCTGTCATGGCAATACCGCCCTGGTCTGCGGTCACCGCCACTTTGCCCGAGCCATTGACGGTGATATCTCCGTCTGCGGTAAAGATGGCGCAATTGCCCGCCCAGATGCTCACATTGCCGGTGCCACTTGTTATGATGCCCGCCTCGACCATGACATCCGCGGTCACACCGTCGGCCTTCAGAAGGATATCACCATCCCTGGTCTCTACCCCGGAGCCTCCTATAGTGATGGTGCCACCAGCCACCAAGCTGATGCCCCCGGTCGCGGCTTTGCCGTCCATGGCTGCATGGTTGGCCAGGTCCTGAATCAGCACCGCATCGGTCTCCCTGATCGAGATGCAACCGGACAGGGTATTGCCAATATCCATGCTGCCCACGGCGGTCTCCACAGCATTACCGCGTCCCACGCCGGTGGCTGCGTCGATCACCAGCCGACCCTCTGCCGCAATGTCTTCTCCTCCTCTGTCACCCGCGTCTCTGATGGCGCCATTCATACTGGTCAGCATTACCGCTCCGTTGGTTGCATTCGTGGTCAGCAAACGACCTACCGTAACGTCTTCATCCGCACTCAGCACAATGGTGCCGCTACCGGCATTTATCAACATGCCGGCCTGCATGGTCAGCTTACCGCCCCTGCCATTCGCATCCCCATTGGCGTCCGCCATAATGATGACGCTGCCGGCGGTGCTGGTGATATTGCCGGCAGCCTGGAAGATGACGTCGTTGTCTGCCATGACCTGGATCTGGCCATTGACACTCTGAATTCCACCCTTTATCAGCACATCAGAAGGCGCACCAACAGCCTCCAGGAAGATGTCGCCTGCCCCGGAGGTGAAGATCACGTTGCCTTCCCCGCCATTTTCCACCGCAAGCGTGCCGCCGGCCTCAATCCGTATGTGGCCTGCCCCGGCCTGCGCTGCATGGAACACCGCCACCGCGTCGCTCTCGTTTATGAGGATGTTGCCGGACTCGGTATTCTCGATATCCAGGCCCGCCACCGCAGTGGTCAGGTTCATCCCCCCGGCTGCTTGGGCCTTCAACTGATGGGACGTAACTGTGGCATCAATGGAACTGCCAGCGTTCAGCATCACATCGCCCCCCGCTCCGGCATCAATGTAGCTCACATTCATCGCACCGGAATTTGCCGTCAGCAAAATCAAGTTCAATTTCGAAGATCTGAGGGATTGCACGGACGTAGCGGTGATGGCTCGGCCGGCTGTCACCGTAATAGCACCGTCAAAGCTTTGTATGTCACTTAGCTCAATGTCGTCGGTCTCTGTGACAGTCAGAATCCCTGTAGCGCTGGTTACGGCATGCAAGCTTTTCACACTGGTATCCAGGGCCATAGCGCCAGCGGAAAAAGCCTCCAGATTATCGGCCACGATCTTGCCCTGAAGATCACGAATAGTGCCGGCAGTCAGGCTCACATTACCCAGCATTCCTGCGCTGATATGGCCGGCTTCAATGGCTCCTTCCTCCTCGGCTATTAGGGTGATGTCGTTGTCATCCGAGTCAGTCAGGGATTGGAGCCACCTAGCCGTCATTTTTCCATAAGCCGTCACCGTAATAGCCCCGTCAGAGGTCTCTACCTCAGTCAGAGTAAGGTCGTCGGTTTCATCCAAAACAATAGCCCCTGCTGCACTCGTGCTCGCATCAGCGCTTCCTACCTCGGTGTCCAGATTGATCTCACCGACTGCATCCGCGGTCAACATATCTGCCAGCACGTCCGCTGCCTCGTCACCATCCTGGGTGATCGCACCCGCCTGAGCATCTAATGTCACATCGTTCTTCTTGCCGGCCTTCACCACACCGACCTCGATGCCTGCCCCCGTGCTTGTGAGGCTGATCCCGTTGCTACCGTTATCACTAACAGAGCTATCTACGTCCGTGGCTATGATTTGACCTTCGGACGTCACCGTAATAGCGCCATTGGATGTGCTCAGAGCAACCAGGGTAATGCCATCGATCTCATCGAGCTCATCCAGGACAATAGCCCCTGCTGCACTCGTGCTCGCATCAACGCTTCCTACTTCCGTATCCAGATTGATCTCACCGGCTGCATCCGCGGTCAGCACATTTGCCAGCACGTCTGCTGTCTCATCACCATCCTGGGTGATCGCACCAGCTTTGGCATCCAAATTCGCATGGTTAAGAACACCAGCATTCACCAAACCGACCTCAATACCTGCCTCCATACTTGTGAGGCTAATCCCGTTGCTACCGTTATCTGTTGCAGAGCTATTCACCTCCGTGGCTGTAATTTGACCTTCAGCCGTCACCGTGATGGCGCCGTCAGAGGTCTCCACCTCGGTCAGAATAATTTCATCGGTCTCATCTAGGACGATAGCCCCGGCTGCACTCGTGCCAGTTGCGTTCGTACTAGCCGTGACGTTACGTACAGTGGTGTCCAGATCAATGCCATTGGGTGCATTTGCAATCAACACATCCGCCAGCACGTCTGCCGCCTCATCACCATCCTGGGTGATCGCACCCGTCTGAACATCCAAAGTCACATCGTTTCTTATCCCAGCCTTGATCAGTTGAACCTCAATGTCTGCCCCCGTTCCCGTGCTCTCGAGGTTGATTGCATTGCTGCCATCATCCGTAGTAGCGCAATCCACATCCACGGCCGTAATTTGACCGCCGGCCGTCACCGTGATGATACCGTCAGAGGTTTTCAGATGTCTAAGGATAATCCTGTCAGTTTCTGTTACAATCAAATCACCCGGGATTCTCGTTTCGGCATCCAGGCTTCTCACTCTGGTATCCAGAGTAATGGCGCCTGCGGAAAAAGCCGCCAGTTCATCAGCCACGATCTTGCCCGTGAGATCATGGATGGTTGCGGCATTCAGGCTCACATCACCCAGCGTTCCTGCGCTAATATGGCCGGCTTCAATGGCTCCGTTCTCCTTGGCAGTCAGAGTGATGTCGTTATCATCCGAATCGAACTGGGATTGGAGCCTTATAGCCGCAATCGTTCCCTGGGCCGTCACTGTGATGGCACCGTCGGACGTGTCCGCCTCGGTCAGAATAATGTCATCAATCTCATTCAGGACAAAAGCCCCTGCTGCACTCGTGCTCGCATCAACGCTTCCTACTTCAGTGTCAAGATGGATCTCACCGGCTGCATCAGCAATCAGAACATCTGCCAGCACGTCTGCTGCCTCATCACCATCCTGGGTGATCGCGCCACCCTGCGCATCTAAAGTGACATCATTTTCCTCACCGGCACGGACCACGCCGACCTCGATGCTTGCCCCCGTGCTTGTTAGGCTGATTGCATTATTACCATCATCCGTAGCAGAGCAATCCACATCAATGACCGTAATTTGACCGCCGGCCTTCACCCCGATGGAACCATTGAGAGCAATTAGTTCCGTCAGAGTAATGGCCCCTTGTTCATACAGGCTCAAATCTCCTGCTCCCAGGACTCGGGCCGTCACTTTATCGACGTTTGTGGCGGCCTCCATGCCAGCCTCCGTGCCAAAAAGGATGCCGGAAAGCGACTCGGCGATCAAAGTATCGGCCGTAATTAGTCCGCCGGTATGGGTGATTCTACCGCCGGCTGCCTGGAGAGTAATTACATTGTCAGCGGTCAGATCCGGTCCGCTCAAAGTGATGTCGCCTTCCTGCTGCCCCGCGGTCAGCATGATGTCACCGCTCTGAGCAAGCAGACTTCCAGCCCCATTGACGCTGATGCCGCCAATGCGGTCTTCGCCTATTCCGGCAGTCACATCCAGGCGATTCCCGGCAAGGATGGCGTCATTGATAACCACGTCGTTACCAGCTTTCAGCTCGGCCGTGCCGACCTCGCCGTCAGAGAGGCCGCTCAATTGCCCGTTCACGGTCAGGTAACCACCGCAGTTCAAATAGATGGCTTCGGGGGCTTGAAGATCACTGGCAAGGGTCAGATCCCCTCCCAATTCGATGGCGATGGTACCGTTGGCTCCTTGGGCAATTAAGTCATCACCGGTCGTATTAAATAGGGAGCCACCAGCCTTTAGGTCGATCCGCTCATAAGCATGGACCATGGTATCCAACCGGATATTATTGGATGCATGGAGAAATACTTGTTCCACGAAATCATGGTTTTTGCCACTGAGACTGCCTTCACTGATTGTCACATCGCCGGAAGTGGATGTCAGGACGATCTTTCCGTCGGCCCGCAACGTGCCGTCAATGACAATATCTTTGCCTAGGGAAATGTCTATGGTATCCTCAACCGCGAAATCCAGGTCGGCGCCAATCAGTTTTCCGCCGGCATGGAGCTGTATCAGATGTGTGGCATCGATTATGGTCTGCAAATCAAGGTCGCCAAAGGCATCCAGAACCACCTCCTCCACTGGTTCGCCGTATCCTACTCCCTTTAACGTCCCTTGGACAGTCACATTCCCGCTGGTGGATCCCAGGGCAATTCGCTTGTTGGCCTGGAGCGATCCATTGAAGGTAACGTCCCCACCAACCGAGATATCGATGATCCCCTCGGCTCCAGCAGCCTCCAAATTCATGTCCGAGGTCTTGAACTCGCTGCCTCCAAGTGTCCCACCGGCACGGAACCGGATCAGGTTCGAGGCGTTAACGTTTGCGTTCAGATTCAAATCGTTTTTAGCCTCCAACACCACCTCTTGCAAACTCCTGTCATAGCCTTGAATCGTTCCATTGATGGTGACGTTGCCGCCTGTTTCATCACCTGCCATGGACACATAACCTGTCGAAGCCAAAGCAACCCGCTTATTGGCCTTTATGGTCGTATCGAGTGTCAAACCCGCGCCGGTCGAAATATCAACAACCCCCGCCGTGCCGGTAACCTCAATATTCAGGCCGACCCCAACCAGTTCGTTTTGAGCGTGCAACTGGACCAGATCCGTGGCGTTGGCCAGCGGGACTGGTGCTATCCCGCCGTATGTTACCGTCAGAACATCGGCAGACCAACTCGCTGTTAAACCTGCATCGCTGAAACCGCTGTCACTATTCAGAACTTCGGCAAGACTTAGACCATCCATTGCGCTGCTCACATCAATGGGCCCTACCACACTGCCGGCTGCGCTGATGGAGAACCTCCAAAGATCAGTCGCCTGGTCATCCGTTACATCAAATTCTACCTTACTGGCATGACCCGGCGTCGACGAGACCGTCGCAACCATCTCTGAGCCAATCCTGTTCCTGAGCAAGGGGGCGGCCAAAGCCGCTTCGATAAAGATATTCCCGGCGAGCGACTCCCGGGTCTCGGGTTCGAGCGTGTCAATTAGGTTTTTAATTTCCGTCTGTTGCCTATCCAGCTTCGTGTAAAGCGGGGCCAGATTTTCAATGTTACCCTGTTCCAGGTCGGTAACTATCGTGGTCTTATCGTCGTAGTAGATATCCCCCTTTCCCAGCTCCTTGTCCGTCTTATAAAATGTTTCAATAGCAGGTATTTCGATATTGAGATTAAACCCGGTGAAGGCATAGAAACCGGTTTCGAAATCATGCCATCGGTAGAACTCGTAATTGCCATCCTCGAATTTCCTATAGTAATATACTTTATCGTCCTGGTCCTTAACCTTAAACTTGTCCATGCCGGTCTGTTCATCCTTCACCAGCTCATAGACCCTTTGAAGAACCGGGCTCAGGTGCAGATATTCGTGATGGGCCACTTCCACAAGTTCTCCTTCAATCAATTCGTAGACCGGGCCTTCACCAGGTGTTGCTTTTTTCTGGTAGTAGCTTTGTCCCTGGTCCTGATATTGATAATATCCTGCCAGATCGCCTGCCAAGATCTTATTACCCCGGGCGATAATAGATACCTCCTTGAGGTCTTGGTCTGGTCTGCCTTCAATGCTGCCACTACCGGTGATGTTGATGTTTCCTTTGTTGGATATCAACTGGACCAGCTCAACGGCCCTTATGACCCCGTCGATAGTGATCGAGCTGCCCACTTCAATTTTGACCGTATTGGCCTCAAAACCTATGGGTTTCCCCGGCATATTGAAAACCGTGCCGGCATGGAATTCAAGCCGATCAGGCGCTGCAATGTCGCCCATAATTGTAATATCTTGACCGGAATTAACTAAAAGCCCGCTTTCCGCTTTAACAGCTATGACACTATCGCGGTCATTGATCACCACGGAACCCTGCTGCGAGCCAAGACTGACATTCGCCCCTGATCCGGCCGCCTCCACAAGGTTCACCTCCAGGTTGTTTTGCGATTTAATGAAGATCGATCCATCCTGGGTTCGCGCCTCTACAATCTCCAGGCCGGGTGAAAGCTCGGCCATACTATCGAATTCGTCCACCTGGATCGGACCTGAACCGCTCAGCAACACATCTGCTAGCAGGGAATTGAGTGCCGCTTCCAGTCCATAGATACCGTTGCCGGACTGCGATGTGACCTGATCAGCGATCAAATCCACGTCATCTTCGGGCAATAGCTCAGAAATCGATCCCGCCGCCTGGAGGTTCACATCGCCAAGGGAGGTGAAGGTCATTTCCAGTTGCAGTGTTCTCTTCGCCTCAGCAAGGGCCTCTTCTTCGCTGTACTTTTGAGATGCCAATAGCTTGTTCCTCAAAAGTTCTTGGACGGAATCAAATGTACCACTCGTAAGCGATTCAACCTGGCGCAAGGTCAAATCCACAAACACAGTCCGGCCATTGACCGTCGTAGTGATCTCGGCAGGCAGTACATCGGGATCGAACGACCTTAAGGCCGCATTGAGGGCCTCAAGCCTCAAGACATCGGCCTCAGCCTCGGTGCCAGCATAGATGCCTGCTCGGATGTATCCCAGTAGGATATCTCCTCCTAATATTGTTGTCAGACTAATATCGTTTTCATCGAGGTTGGTCAGCAGTTCGACCTGGGAGGCGATAATATCCCCCGCCAAATCTTTAGCCGCGTTGACCGTGAGAGAGCCGTTCAACACTTGCACATCCGTAAGCTCGACACCATCCGCTTCATTAATGATAACATCGCCTTGTGCCGTGGTCTTTAAGCCCACGGACTTGACTTGGGTTTTCAAATTCAATGCACCTGCAATGGTCACTTCCAAGTGATCGGCAATGATCGGACCGGAGCCGCTCTGTACCAGCGCACCCTGAATATCCAGGGTCACATCTCCGTCATCTCCTGCGTTTACATACTCAAAGTCGAGGTTTGCGGTATTTGCGCCAACGGCATACGTTAACAGCGATATATCGTTGTCATCCGAACTACCCAGGGTCTGTACGCTGGTGACGCTCATATCCCCGTAGGCCTCCACGGAAATGGAACCGTCGGTGGTCTTAAGGTATGTCAGAATGATGCTGTCCTTCTCGCTAAAAAGAATATCCCCTTCTTCGTTAACCCTGGCTTCAACAACCTCCTCCAGATCCGTATTGGCGGTGATTCCGGATAAGGAATTCGCCCACAATTTTGAGGCGGTAGTTCTGCCCCCGTTTTGCTCGATGCTACCGGCCTCGGCTGTGAGATGAACCTCCCCATTATCTGTCTTGATATCCGAATCAATCATGGAGATTCTACTGCCGGCACCGCTTCCGGCGGTAAGGCAGATTTTGCCCCCGGATTCCGTGGTCTCTAAATAGCCTCCCACGGCTCGCCTGTTCCCGTTTTCGTCAAAGGCCTCAGAGGGTTCTTCTCCCGGCATGCTGCCATAAATACTGCCAATACCATCACCACTGCCGCCACTATAATCGCCTGCCTTTACGTCGATTTTATTAGCAGCGATAATATTTCCTCTTAACGTAATGTCGTTATGGGCCGTGATTCGGATCTGATCAGACGATTTAATACGGCCCTGTACAATGACATTGGTCCCAGCAACTATATCCATATCCACGTTGCTTGATGCGCCGGCAAGGCCATCTCCAGGCATGATATTCACCATGCCCGTCTCACCGATGGTCACATTACCTTCATCGGCGGTGATGGCTATGGACCTGGCAGCTTTCAGCACAGTCAGGTCTGAGACCGTTGGCTCAGGAGGCAGGTCTTTGCCAACCTCTATATCCCCCCGTTTGGAACCGATGATGACGCCGTTGTCTCCCAAAGCATTGATGTTGCCATTGATTCGGGTATTCTTAACAGCGTTGATGGCAATATTACCGGAGGCGGAAAGTAAATCCTCATCCAACGCAGAAAAGTCAATCGGATCCTCATAAACGCGGTTTGTTGTCCATATCGTTTGTTGTTCTGTAATCAATTCGGTTTTCCACTTGGTAACCTGCTTCTCTTCCACAACCTTGACCTGGGTATCATAGGTCTCAAATTTGAACCGCTGGCCCCAGATATCATCGCCTTTGCTGACCCATTGGTAGTTCTGGGTGAGTCGTTTGTCGGTTACATCATTAGAAAAAGAATGCCATTCAGCTTCATAATCATTAAGATTTTCTTTCACGTAATCGCCTGTCCATTTCCAATTGTCCTGCCAGTGGCCAGAACTCACCCACTTGCGACCACGATGCTTTGAATAAAGATACCAACGCCAAAGGAGGAGTTTCCTCTTGTTTTCTCGCTTTTCGTAAATTTCAACCTGTTCATTCCCAGGTTCAGTATTTGTCCTGACCAGCTTCCAATCATGCTCATCCTTTTTTCCAAATCCAGATTCTATCTGAAACGGACCTTGCCATGCACCCCAAACACCCCAGTCGCTCGTATCAACCCAATAGGGATCATTATACTGCCAAGCATCCCAACCCACTGTTACGTTGAATCTAGGGCTCGTAACAATTAAATTTAGTTTTCCAACGCTAGCAGAAGTTGCGACCCTGTGATCGGAAAGCAATTGCCCGTAAATCTTCTTTCCATTTGAATCCGTTCCCCATCCCCATTCACTTGTGGGATTCCATTCTCGGTTACCATCAATACGCACCCAATTGTTGTTTTCAATCGTACGGCCATCGTATATTTCATATTGCTGATGACGATCTGGCGTGTCGTGCAGCGTAACTGTCCAACTTGGATCACCGCTGTAATTAGTTCCTCCCGAATAATTTTGACCCGGACCGCCAATATCTTCATTCGGCGTTGGATTTGGTGCATTAGCATAATCGTTTCTTTGAGTTAGATCAACTTTGGCCCCGTCACGCCAGCTGCCGACATGCTCATTCCAATCAACCGGTTCACCCTGAGATACCACCCGCAAGACATCTTCCTGGGCACCCTCAGGCATGCGGATGTATTTGTCGGTCCAGCCAGGAACGTTTATATTGTAAATGGCATAATTGTTTTTTGTATTTTCCCTTGTGCGTTTAGAGATGGAGCCAGTTTCTATGTTATCATCCCCGTCACCGCTGTAGCCGTTATATAAACGATATTCAGTTTGTATATCCCACTGAGGGCTGATATAAATAGAAAAAGCTCCTAAATCATCCTGTCCGGTTCCATTGAATCTATAGCCTGCATTTTTAAGGTACTGTATCTCTTTCTCCGTATTAAATTCACCTGGCAGATTAAACCAATCGTCCCACTCCCCATATATAATAGAAGAATCCCATTCCGGCTTCCAGTCAACGGTGGTAGGATTACCATCGATCATCTTATGCGCCAAAGGATTTGCATAACTGAAATTATAAAATTTCATATACCCCTTTTCTGTCAAAACAACGTTCCTTTGATCGTCGAAGAGTTGGTTCCATTTTGGATCCGCATCATAACTTCCGAATCTTTTTTTCCATTTCTCTGTTTCAGGCTCGGGTAATTCAAGAGTATGTAATAAAATTCCATATATTTCAGTTCTTTTAGCCTCAAAATCTTCTGCTAACTTCATCTCAGATTCGTCAATTAAATCTTCAAATTTATTTAGTATGATACCACTTTCATCAATGTAGCCATTTTTAACCAAATCTGAAAAAAGCTCATCGACTTCATTAACAATGCCGTTGAAGTACTCCCTCTTAATAGCATTCCAGTTTATAGAGTCGTTGTTATAGTCAGCTCCCTCGATAAAAAACTCACGAAATTTTTCTTCTTCCGGTGCGTTGGGGTTGTAATATCCATCCTGAGTCAGGGTGACGTCCATGGTATGGAAGACACTGCCCACCTTGACCCACTCCATGCCCACCGGCTCGGTGACAGTGGTGGGAACCCAAAGCACCTCCGGCACGAGGATGAATCCGTCCTCGACCTTGCGAGAGCCGGTCACCACGTCGACGGTCATTGCCTCCTGGGTGATGGAAGGAGGCGATGGCAATGGATCACCCTCCTGCGCAGCACCGGCCTTAAGGGTAACATCGTCGGCCGCGTTCAGGTTAATATCTCCGGCTGCTTTCAATTGAGCAACGCCCGATACGATAATATTGCCCGAGTTCAGCTCTTTAACATCAATGGTAACGGTGGCCAGTTTTTCAGGTGTCCAGTCACTGCCCACGCCCGCATTAAGTTGAATATCATTAAGGGAGATGACTTCTCCCGTGATGGTGATATCATCGATTGCATTGAAGAGAATCCTCCCAGATCTCGTCTCTTCGAGCTTGGGCTGCAGGTCACCCCAGCTCTCATGAGTGTCGCTGACCGCCTCGCAAGTGTATCTAAAGTGTTTCTCAGTAGCAAAAATGTCATGCGTATTGCTGACCCATTGGTAATTCAGGGTAAGTCGTTTGTCAGAGATATCCCGCAATTGAGATTGCCAGTCAAATTCATAGTCAAATTGTTTTTCATATAGGTCAGTAGTAACATCAAATTCTCTATAGTCCCTTGTATAAAAATAGTTACCTGCTCTCTCTAAGGCTTTTTCATGATTTCCATTTCCTCCACCAGATCGTACAATCTCACACATTCGAGATTCCCCATCAAAGACGTATTCACTTCGCATCCATCTGTAGTTCAGATAACTTTCAAGATAATGTCTATAATTTATAAATCCTTGTTGTTGAGCCCATTGATCCTGTGATGGTAAATCATTTCTTCCGCTCCAATCAGTCCAACGCCATTCTTTGGTATGTTTCTCACCTACCAGTTCGTCTGAGGCATCTGTCGTTTCTAGGTAAGATAAATACTTTGTGGAATCAATAAAGGCTTGTGGTGCATAGAGCTTCGTTGCACCCCACTCAAAATCGGTAGGAAGAGGTGGACGGCTTACATACCAGTCATTCCTGTCATCAATTTCTTGATAGCTACTACCCTGCCAGTCCGGATCATGAGCGTAACCAACCGTGCGGTCTCCAGTCCAAACGTCATGTATGGAAAATACCCTCCGGCCGTCACCCGCATAATCCACTTTCCAGCGTGCTGGGCTGTCAGGATCATCATAATCTACTACCGAGACTCCGTTGTGCTCATATGCCATTAGAAACGACCTGTCCTGCTCGTAAGACAGGATTGCCGTATCCCACCATTCACCAACAGTCTCGTCTTCCATTTCTGGTTCACCCTGGGATACCACTCGCAAGATGTCTTCCTGAGCTCCGATAGGCATGCGGATGTACTTGTCAGTCCAGCCATCAATGTCGAGATGATTAATTTCGGCAGCGTTGTCGGCCCACGCCGGAGTCCACTCCTTAGTCGTCGTAACGCCATCTGCCGTCTTATGCTCCTTAGCGTTAGCATAACTGAAATCAAACAGTCTCAGGTAACCCAATGAATCCAGGACGGCATCACACTGCGCGTCTTCGAGTTGATCAAAGGGGGTATCTGGTGCAGGCGCTTCAACACCGTAAGCTGCCCAAGTAATACCGGAATTATGATAATCAAACCCTTCAACGAAGTACTCTCGTAGCTTGCTTTCCTCAGACGCAGTAGGATTATAATAACCGTCCTGGGTCAAGGTGACGTCCATGGAGTGGGAGACGTGATTCAGTTTGACCTCGTCGTTGCTGGCGGCCTTATAGTTAAGACGCTGGCGCGGATCATAGATCTTATGCCAATTATAGTCGATGTTGTAAGCGTAGTGGTGGCGATCCTCGAAGTCGTCTACACGGGTATAAGAGGAGGTTGGTGGATTAATGGGAAAAACTTCATTGGTGCGATGAATAGGAACACCGGTTACAGGATAGGTCGCAGGAGTGATAAATGAGCCAGGATCAAGATACTCATTTATCCACGCCAAAAAGGAGAATTTCTGAATGCGATGGTTACCGGAATCAGATACGTAGATATTGCCCTTGGGATCGATGGATATTCCATAGGGCCAATTAAACTGACCCTGGTCACTTCCATAGCCCCCCCATTGGCTTAAGTAGGTACCGTCCGCGCTGAATTTCTGTATGCGATTGTTCCCCCTATCAGCTACGTAGATACTGCCCTGGGGGTCGATGGCTATTCCAAAAGGAAAAGAAAACTGACCCGGGCCGCTTCCTTCACTCCCCCATTGACTTAAGTAAGTACCGTCAGCATTGAATTTCTGAATGCGATGGGCATCGCTATCAGCTATGTAGATATTGCCCTGGGGATCGATGGCGATTCCGCGAGGATGATAAAACTGCCCTGAGCCGTTTCCTTCGTTTCCCCATTGGCTTAAGTAAGTACCGTCAGCATTGAATTTCTGAATGCGATGGTTAAAGGCATCAGATACGTAGATATTGCCCTGGGGGTCGATGGCTATTCCGTAAGGCCAGTCAAACTTACCAGGGCCGCTTCCTCTGCCCCCCCATTGGCTTAAGTATGCACCATCAGCATTGAATTTTTGAATGCGATGGTTCCAGCTATCAGCTACGTAGATATTGCCCTGGGAGTCGACGGCTACTCCGTAAGGATTACTTAACTGTCCCTGGTCGCTTCCTTCGCCTCCCCATTGGGTTAAATAGGTACCGTCAGCATTGAATTTATGAATGTAGTCGTTACCGAAATCAGTTACGTAGATATTGCCATGGGGATCGATGGATATTCCGTGAGGATTATCAAACTGACTCGGCCCCCCCCATGTATCAACAAAAACAGGTGGATCTACTGCCTCTATATAGCCCTGATATTGCCAGTGCCAATCCACTGCCACCTGATCCCAATCTCTTAGCGCAATTGTCTTCTCCCAAGCCACACGATCGTAAAGAACGCCCAAATCGTCCTCTATGTTCTCCACCCGGCTGGCGTCCACCGGAATAAACTTTGTGCTTCCATCATTCTCCTCGCCCGTATCCTTGGCTATATTTTCTTCAAAATCAAACTTTAGTGAACCTGGAGCTGAATCCCAGTTTATGTGGTAAAGATCGCTTTGCCAACCGGTCTGTGAATCGGCGGAAGATAAGTCTATGTCTTCATCAGCATCACCGTTGATCCAATCGGTTACTGGCACCATAACATATTTATCAAGCGCTGGTATGTAATGGGTGGTGTAATTGGCAGAAGTGGCCCAGACAGGAATGCCATTGTCATCATCTTCCGTGCTGTCCGTGTCGGTATAATGGTAGATCTCAACGGGACGACCATCAGGAATGACCACATCTCGTTGGCCACTAACATATTCATACACATACCATTCAATCCAACCGTCTTCAGCGCTGCCGGGCCTTTCTATACCGATCTGGAAATTACTGGAACGAATGTCGTCCGGGTTGTGGGCGGTCTCACGTTTGTCGACGAAATGACCGAGGGTTAGCTCGTCAAACGGAATTTCTTCGGGCGTCCACGCAGAATTCCAGTCCCATTCATCACCAATAACATCGACCTCCTTGACCAGATCGTTCGCATTCGATCCCTCATCCCAACCTTTCCACCACCACCCGATCTGGTGCAGGTTGGCCTCCGTGCTCAGGCGGGTCTTGCCGATGGTTTCGTAGGAGACCTCATCTTCACCGACAGAGACCGCCTTTTTGATGTCATCCTGGGCCTTATATGTAACCGGATTCGCATCACCCGGCTTCTGAATGACCGTATACGGATCTTTGACGTAATAGGTGGGCCGAACGTCGACGGGCAGCTCATCATAGGCAGAGCCAACGAAATCGGACGCATGGAAAATTTCCGCACCTCGCTCCATCAACGTCCACCCATCAGGAAGAGTCTCTTCTGTCATCGCCCATTCCGGTACATACTCCATGAGTGTAAGGGCATCTTTATACACATCGTAGTCGGTCATATTGATGTAAACATAGCCCTCATTCTCATACGGGCTTCCTTCGATTACTACGACCTTCTCATCATCACCCAACAAGGCGTTAAGTGCATCAAGACCGGTTTTCTCCACCAGTGCCAAATTATAATAGCCTTCTTTGACCGTATGTACACGACCGCTTCCGCTGGTATATGTGACCTCAAAGAGACGCTTGAACGTCGCCTCTTCAGGATCGTAGTTTACCCTGAAGTCGGCTTTGAGTTCGTTCGTATCGGGGAATTGTTTCAGATAGGGTGTTCCGTCCACCCCTATCTCACGTTCCTGGCCGGTAATTTTTGTGGGAATCGTGCCGACCAGAAACCAGCTTTCGGGTTGGGAAATGTCCGCCTCGTTTTCCAGACGCCAGGTTTGCCGGGTATCTATTTGGTGGACACTTTCGCCGAATGTGATTTTGTCTAGAGTCAATGCAAGCCGAGCATCCTGATTTTCCACGCGGAATTTGTAATCGTACACTTCATTTACAAAACTTTCGTTAAAATCCGGCTTGAACCAGCCGACCTGGGTCAAGGTCACGTCCATTGTAGTGAAATAATCTTCCAGAGTCACCTGCTTTCCGCCGAGAACGACACCATCGACCCTGATATCGTTTGCCAAAAATTGAACCTCGTGCCCTTCGACCAGGGCCCGGGAAGCCTCTTTCTGGCTCCGCCCTATATAGATACTACCTCCCGGGGCTTTAAAATTTAATGTGGAATCCTGGCCACGGGCCTTGATTACCGCCTCGCCCAGGGCATTGATATTAGCGGCCTGGAAATGAATCTCGTCCATGACATTCACCAGACCCATGATTAGAATATCCCCTCGCGCTGTTACATTCACTTGCGAGACATCCACTACGAAGGAACCATTTACTTTGTGAACAACCCCAATCGTGCCGGCGAGAACGACGTCCTGGTCCACGTTGGAGCTGAGGTTGATAACGCCGCCCGGGCCGGCATCGAGGGTGCCGCCGCTCAGACGCACATTAGCCCCGCCCAAAATGGGATCGGTGCCGTCTTCAAGGACAGCCCCATCGTTGTCCAAGAACTGCCCGGCCAGGTTGATGAGAAACCCGTCCCTATCGATGAGCTTACCGGTTTCATCGACATAGATAGCGCCTCCTTCAGTCGTAGTAGCCCTTGTTGCTCCCAGGACAGTGCCACCGTCTTCCGGTGGATTTCCACTTTCGTCTACATAATGGCCCTCCATATCCACCAGGTACCCATCACCATCAATCCAGCGGCCGTTTTCATCCACTGTCAGGTAAACTGCTTCGTTCAAAAATATGCTGGCTCCGGAATCTTCTCCACCGATAATAGACAACTGATCACAGGCTTCTATGAATCCATCGATATAGACCAGTCCATCCGCCACGAGAGAGATATCCGATCCGGTATCCAGGGCCTCAATGAGACCGAATACCTGCATACCGCAGCCGGTATCTATGTCGATTTCGCTTGCCTCGGTGACTCCCGCAAGGGTGTTACCGCCGCTGGCATCCGATCGCAGGAGGCTGTCTCTGCTCAGGAAAAAGTCAACTTCAGAAGAACCGCCCTCGACGTCGATGTCCATATGGCCGGTTGTCTGAACAGATCCCCCCCGCAATACGTCGTTGCCTTGTTTATCTATACCCCAACCGCCAATCGTTATCATTTCTACAGCGAAGAGAGTGACATCTGCTTCTTTGCCTTTCCAGATTATATCCTGATCAACCAGGGTCGCCCCTGCATAGAGAGATCCGACCAGGCTAAGGCCATTGGCCGAGATCGAAATCTGGCTGTTGTCCTGGTGGGTCATGATCTGCACTGCCGAGGCGATGTCCACCTGGCCGGCGGCCGTGATTTCGACAGAAGCCGGCGCACTTATAAGGGAGCCCATCTGATGGCGTTGACCGTCAGGCAAGAGCTCGTGATTATCGGCAATGCCGACCTCGCCCAACTTGACCTGACCGCCTGAAGAAATGATGGTAACCTTCTCATCGAAACCGGTCACTTTAACGTCTGCATTAAAAATGGCCACATTTTCGACCGCCTGGATTCGCACCGATCCCTTCGACTCGATGTCTCCGGTCACCCGCGCTACTTTGCCGGCATGGATATCGATTTGGTAATCATCTGGGACTGCTGTAGCCGTGAGGTTCTTCACCACACCAGCCACCTCGACCAGGCTGCCATTGAGTTTCACATCGCCGTCTGTTTCAATCCACCCTGACTCTTCAGCTATAATGAGGGTGCCATCCAGTGCTTTTATGTCAATACACGCCAGATCATTGCTGCCTAGCCCAACAGCATTGTTGATCTCAACACTGTTCTTTCCTGTGATTAGAATTTGGCCATTGCCGCCCAAGGAACGCATCCGGCTGGTGCCGGCTGTCAGAATACTGATCTGGACGGGATTTAATACAGTACCGGCCTCGAGGATGATATCTCTTGTCGCCTCGATATTGCCACGAATAAACAGGGTATCATCAGAAAGGATCTTAACATCTGCGTCCGGCCCCCTGGCCAAAACGTCACCTCTGATGTCGCCGTTCTCGCCGGCATTGAATTCGATGGAACCATTGAGCGTTTCCAGCACACCAGTCCAATCCAGATCGATATCAATGCCGTCAGCCGACGGACCACTATACATATTGATCTTTTGGTAGGCCCGTACTTTGCCGGCAATGTAAAGCTTGTCATTGGGCCCTGCGGGAGCACCGATGGTGACCGTCGAATCCGGCTCTGCAGCACTGATCGTATACGGCAGACTTGACTGTCTGGAGGCACCCCCATCCACTGCCGTCAGTCCCAGCAGGTCCGCATTGACCGAAGTGTTTCTGACCTCAAACGCATAAGGACTCGTGAAAAGCAGCTTGCCATTCTTCAGTTTGACCGTCATATCCGGATCTATTTCCGGCGTATCGGGATCATCGGCAAAATACTGGTAGGTGGAACTTACAGGATGATGGACATTATCTGAATAGGTGACTATGTACTCCGCGCTTTCAAGCGCCATCTGGATATCGGCCATCAGGTCTTCGATTCCAGTGTTGAACTGATCCAAGAGTCCGTATATCTCCAGTCTCTCTGCAAAAAATGCATCGTCCAGCACCATTTCCGTTTCATCGCTTAGCTGCTGGAACGATTCCTGGACACAGCCAGTATCATCGATATAGCCGTTTTCGAGCAGATCCAGGAAAAGCCCTGCCGGATCGGCAGCGATCTCAGAAAAATCCTCTTCTGCAACAACCCCGGTTACGACACTCGGGATGACAACGGAGCCTTCAATCTCAAAATCGACCATATCCAGCCGGATACCGAGCGTGACATCGGATGTAATCTTTCCATCGGAAGTGACAATCCAGCCCTGCGGCTCGATCTCGTTGGTATGCGCCGGAGCCAATATATCAACACGTCCCGGGGCATTCAGGGTGATGGAACTATTATCAGCCCAGGTTGACAGATGGGCCGAGCCATAGAGAACAATGCCCTTGCCGGAGTGGTTGGTGGATCCGTCAGCAGGATCCGGCTCCAATGGGTCAATTCCGCCAACCAGATTGATACGATTACCCGCACGAACTTCCGTGCCGATGCGAATTTGATGATCGGCAAAGATGTCTATGGTCGAATCATTGCCAGAGTCCTTGAGTATACGACCTAACTTCGTGCCGCTTTTGTCAAACACATTGACGATCTGACCGCCCGCAAGCAAAACGCCTCGAATGTCGGCGTCACCGGTGGCGTTGATCAGGATCGAGCTGGCATCCCACTCCGTGACGATCTCGCTGGAGGCATGAACGAGCACACCGGTTCCGGAATCGTCGGCACCGCCAATGATATGGATTTGATCGTTTGCGTAAACGTAACCGCCGTTTTCAATAGGATCACCCGCCTTATTGACAGTATGACCACCAATGTAGGCCTGATCTTCTGCTTCTATAAAAACGTCTGAAGGCTTTGTATCAAATTCTGGGGAGTCAGTTACGCCGGAGAGGATAAGACCCATCATCTCCACATTACCCTGAGCTAAGATACCAACGTGTCCGCCGCTCTTGTCAGAAGAAGTCCAACCGGCCGCTGTGAGTCCGCCGGCGGTGTCTACGATAACACTCAAGCCTTCATCGTCGCTTCCAGCAGCTCCGCCATAAAGCTCAACTTTTCGGGCAGCCAGAATCCCCGTATCCAGAAAAATCTGCTCCCCGGCTCTTACTGTTACGTCAGAGTCCGGCCCGGCCCAGGTGACACCACCGGCACCGATGGTGCCGCCGGCAACTGCGGCACCGAATATGTCAACATCTTTTGCGCCCTGAATATTAATCCGGCTGCCAGCCTGCAAAGTATTGACCCGTGAAGTCTCATGAATGTAAACACTGGTTCCACGGCTGTCGGATCTGTCGAGGCTCACACCCTGGGAATCGACTCCCCCGTAAACTTTCACGTCATCCTGGACGGAAATAAATCCCTCATGGTAGACCCATATATCAGACTGAATCAGAAGGTCGGAATCTTCTCCCTTTACATTGATGTTGCCGCGGATGATGATATCTTCAGGCGCTGTAAGCTCAAGCACACTATCCTGTGCCAGGGTAGTGAGTGTACCGGTCAGGAGGATACTGAAGGCGCTGTGATTAATCAGATAGTGATCCGGATCGGGGATCTGGCTAAAGTAGTCATTATAGTCATAAAGACTCTCGTTTGCGACCAAATCCATGGCATCGCTCGATGTAATTGTTCCCTTGATCAACATCTCGTGAGCAGAGGTTACGCTGACGTCAGCTCCCTCGGCAGTCTTTATGACGACTGGGGAGCCCGAAGACAAATCCCAGCGCGCGCCGGCGACGATGGCGCTGCCGGGCTCGATGGTCACTATGTCATCGGCATCGATGTCGATCAGGGCATCTGTATCTCTGGCTGCAACGATCCCGCCCTCCATCAGCGTAAAGGAGGTTTCCGAACAAATATGAACCTTCGAATCACGGCCATGGGCTTCTGCAAGGCCAGCCATTCTGACCGACTTGACCGTATCGATATCAATAAAACTATCTGCATTCGTTGTTTCAATAAGGCTGCCGATGTTCGTGATGACACTGTTTGATCCTACGGTTTCGTGAACATCAATTTCCACTTCATTGATGGCACTTATCCACCCACCGACATTCATCTTATCATCCACATTGAACAGGACCGTGTCCGCGGTGACTCCGGAATCAGGAAGGCCATCAGGAATGTGGATGTTCTGCAAATTGATTGCCAGGGTTCTCGCATAGAATTCAATCCGATCCGCAGGCGCCTGAACGTCGCCCTGGATGGATATCGAATCCGCATGAAATATCGTACTATCCCGGAAGCTGGCATCTACCTCCCGCGGATTCCCGGTGATTTTGATGACGTCTGCATCAAAGGCATCGCCAAAGGTCATGGCATTGTCGGCAGCCCCCCGGCCGATGGTAATAAGGGAGAACCCGTCCGCAAGGGCTGCCAGATCGCGTGTGCAAAGACCTAAGGCGGAATATTTGGGATTTGGATAGTCATATTTATGATAAGGTGTTCCATAAACATCTTCTGCTGCCGTTCCGAAAGTGTATTGCCGCGGATCTGACATGGCGCGAATATTCAATTCACCCGTGCCGACGATGATCTCCTCATCAGGTATGGAATCTATATTGTTATCCGCGTTGAAATCCATGTCATCGGCGATCAAAGTTATGTCTTTATCATCTGTCCGCATGATGATGTTGCCGGAATGAAGTGCCAGGAGGGCATCGACGGCCGTCAGGGTCAGATCGATACAACCATTTCCTGCCGACAGGCCATAGAACTCATGGCCATCCATGATCTGCTCGAGCCATGTTTCCGGCTCGTTAGGGTCGCTGGAAATAATACTGAACGGGGTCTTGGCGTCACCGATCCAATCAAACGGGTTGTCTCCTGTCGTCGGTATCTCAAGGTTTGAGATCAAGAAGCCTTGGTTCTCCGTCGTTGTCCCCTTGCCTTCTTTCTGGATAGTCAAATCATCCGCTTCCTCGATGACAATGTTTCCAATTCCGTGCAGCGCTGTCGCGGCTGTGAGCCTTGCAACATCCGTCAATAGGGGGGAGCCGCTTGCACCAATTTCATCCCTGGCTTTCAAGATCAAATGAGAGCCGGCTGCCAGAATTTCCGACTCATGCTGATTCACAACGGAACCATCCGGTGCTGCCAATCGCAACCAGCCGGGACCTTCCCCATCCCCGTTATCACTTGAGGAAACCAACAGATCCGCGTTGAGATTGATGTCGGCGTTATCGCCAAATACCCGAAGATCAATATATCCGTTGTTAATGGCGTTCAACCTCGAGGAGATATCCAACGTCTCGATCGTCTCCAGAAGAATGTGCCCTGCCTTGATCTCGCCGGGCAGGATAAACTCAGGGGATACCACCCGCAGCCCTGTGACGCCCAGGTTTGCAAACGAACCGTCACCCACAATCAAGGTCACGTCGTCACCAAAATTGGTAATCGCGGAATCACCCACATCGTAACCAATAGCGGCTCCCTTGCCGAGGAAGGTCTCGCGTTCAATACCGGAAGTAAAGGTGATAATCTCGCGGCCGTTAGCAATTTGGTATTGATTCAGCGCCACCGGTACTAACGAGCGTGTCTGCTCCACAATGATTTCATCGAAGTCATCACCGGTATCCTCAATGTGGATGGTTCCCGTTGCTCGCGAGGAACCGGCCTTCCCAAGTGTGAACCGGTAGGTGTCGCTTCCACCCTTGTCTAAAATGTGGATCTCTCTTTCCGGAAAATCGGTGATGTAGATAATGTCATCGCCTGAACCCAACACTATCTTGGTAATTTCACTTCGACCTGCCCGGATCTGGCAGCTTTTCGAGGTGTCGTTACCCAGGATATCGAATGTCACACCGCTTGGGCTGATGTTGCCAACGATCTGCTGGTCAACGAAACTAAAGTCCAGCGTCGTGCTGCCTTCGCTGTCGCTAAAACGGTCTTCATGAAAATCATTTCCAAGCTGGTAGTTATCAACGCCGGTCCCACCTCGAAGTTTGTCTGATCCCTGTCCACCATCGAGAGTATCAGCACCGTCACCGGCCGTTAACAGGTCATCGCCGTCTCCGCCATACAACCGGTCATCCCCTGAGCTCCCGGTTAACCGGTCGTCGCCTGCCCCGCCGAAGATGGTCGCACTAGCCGCCCGGCTCGCATCGAGCACATCGTCTCCCCCGTCTCCGTAGAGGGTTGCTTTACCCGAGCCGGCGATCAGCGTATCTTTATCGTCTCCTCCGTGAAACTCGATTTCAAATCCTTTCAGACCCGAAGCATCGATGATATCGCGCCCCTCGCCTCCATAAGCAACGACCTTGCGGATACCGTCATAGGTCTGAACCCAGCCGTCAAACTCAACGGTGACCGAGTTCCCGCTGGTAAGAATAAACTTTTCACCGCCATCCTCGATGTTCAGATATTTGCGCTTCTTGGCATAATCGCCCATGTTCAGCCACAGCTCACTTCCTCGTTTTTCGGCAAGCACGGGCTGAACCTGAGGCGCCTCGTAGCTGAACTCAAGGAGAGTCGTTTCGAAGAATTCCTTTTTCCAAATTGGCTTATAGCCCCCTTTTAGGGCTTGCCGATAAACAACTCCAAAGGCAGAGAGATCGACTGAACCGATAATGTTAAAAAGGTTGGCCAAACCGCCGTTCTCATATTCCCACATGGTTGCCATCTCGGAACTGCGAATCTTCCCATCATGATCGATATCCTGAAGATCAACATCTATGACTGCAACAATTTCGCCACCCACTCCGCCTTTCAAAATTCCGATACTTAAGGCAGCATCGAGACCTATTCCTGCCCTGATCAGGAATTCCGGCTTTTCAACCCAGGTATCAATAGCAAAATCAGCCACAAAGAGCCCATCCAGAACCTGCCAGTAATTGCCGGTTGTAAAAGCTTTTCGTATGCCAAAGGTATCATAACCAAAGGCAAGATCCGCTTGCGCGCTGAAACTTCCAAAAGCGTCGATCTCAATCCAAACCGGCAACGGGCCAAGGGGTATGGTAGCCAAGTTTTCGCGGAATCCGCGGTAAAACTCCAGCAACGGCATCTCATATGTGAAGAGTATGGCATCGCCGCCGGTCAGAATTTCCAGCCAGTTATTCAAGTCGGTAATATAGGGCCACATCAAGAACCCGGAACGGTCTTCCGATTCGGAAAGTTCGCTGCCAAGTGTAAGGTAATCACCACTCTTACCCTCTTCTCCTGTAGAACTGGCGCCAAGATCATTAAGAAATTCGGCCAGCTTTCCCGGAGGTGTTTTGGCGTCTGGCAGCTTGTTGGCCGTCACTGCGGCAGTACCAAATCCAATAAGGTCCCCTAACAGGATTTCACCTTCGGCTGTTAAGATTGAATTGGTCTTGTCAGCTAACTGGAGCATTTCTTTGGCAGCTTTGACAAATCTCCAGTCAATGGGCATAGGCGACAACAAATCGATAATTCCCATCAGGTTCGGTTCATCGAGTAAAACGTCCAGACCGGGAACGTCCGTGGTCAGCACCTCGATTAAAGGCCGGATCGGTTCTAATGTTTTCTGGATTCTTTCAGCAACCGGTTTCAGAAAATCTCGGGCAAAACTGCCCAAGTCAAGGCGCAAATTGCGAAGTTCGATCTCCGGTTCGCTGGCACCGGCACCCATCTGCCATCCCCAGTCGACAACAAAATCGGCCTTCAACTTGGGCAAGCCTCCCGGCTCAGGGACTTCCAAGATGAGATCCATGTTCAGGGAAGCGTCCACGCCCAATTTATCGATCTTAAAGATCTCTTTGATGGGCTTGCTGAAGAGATAGTCGAGGGTTATCCTTCCGCTCTTCTCTTTCTCTCCCAAAAAATCAATGTCAAAGTCGCCATATACACCGCCGGCCTGGTATCCGGGTTTGTTCTTGTCACAGTCATTATCTTTCAAAGAAGCCTGGAAGAAGAGCAGCTTGCCCGTGGCAGAGAAACGCCCATCGATTCCCGGTTTCGTTGGATTCTGATCCAGGAAAACCGCGATATCGATTTCTAGCTCGGGATCATCATCACTCAAGTTCGTTGTGATATAGAAGCCATCTTGCAGGCTGATCCCCATACCGAAATCGAAGTTCCATTTGATGCCCACCTCAAACCCGCCATCCACAATCAGGTTGAAGCCGGGGAGATCGATATCCAGGGGTAGGTCGACTCCAGCGGCAATAAACGTCTGGCCAAGCTTCATATTGAATTCAATCGCATCAAGATCGGTACCCAACTCGCTCACTTTCTGGCCGGTCACCCAATTCTGTAGTATGGAACGATCTTTGTCAAGCCATGCGACATGGATGTCGTCGATTGATCCTTGATTATCATTGCTGTCGAGAACGAGATCGAGACCTGTTGATCCAAATACCTTCCATAGCGCATCCCGCACGATGTCCACCACCCTGCCCCCTGCCGCACTGAGTTGCTTCCTCAGCTCGACCATCAGGTTGGTGCGCATATCCCGGATAAAGGTGGCAGCCTTGGCCAGCTTGCTGCCAACCAACGGAAGATCAAGACTCAGGTTTCCTCCCAAAAGGTCCTGCAGCTCACCTAAGGCCAAATCGATCCCGTCCAGGAGCAGTAACGGTTCGTTCAGCACGTCGGACAGGGAGAACTGGTCCCATCCTCCCAATGCCCCGGCAATATTCGGGAAGCTAAAAGTAAACGGATTGTCAACCGGCTTGCCTGTAAGGAACCCAAACAGCCCTTCAAGCCCATCTCCAGTTGTATAAATCTCAATGGGTTCAGGCAAGGAAATGGAACCCAACCGCGTTGCCTCTAGTCCGATGGGCAAGTAGATTTCTAAATCGCCAGTCAAACTTGTCGCCAAGTCTAAGGTGCTGGCGCCCGGAATAAAGTCATTATTGAGCGCAACCGTTAAAACCGCGTGATCGGAATGATCCGCACCGCTAGCCAGCCAGACCCTTCCGTTGTGAACACCGACCTCAACAGCCCCCACCCTGAATCCCAACTCGAGGTTTTCTCCCAAAATCTTTGCGCCAAGCTCCAGTCGCGTTCCTGTGTCACCATCACTTTTCTTCAACACAATCGTGGGTTCATCGTCCTCAGACTGCATTGCGCTGAAGTCAATTCCGATATCCATTACCAGTTTCACTAAGGCACTTAGTTTCAGTTCAGCGCCCAGGTCGAGGAAGCTGTCAAGGCCTTCCAGGCCCGCTGGGACTGCAATGCCGAACACGGCTTTTAACGCGGCCAGGTCAAGGTTGAAGGCAAACACATCTGAGAAGACCGCGCCCCAGTCGATGTCCATGTTCAAGACATAATTATCTTTGTCAAGACTCAGGGTGAATACATCTTCCTCAATACCCAGCGCACCCTTAATCGCCGCTTCCACGTCCTGAATGGCGGCCTGGGGGTTGTCCGCGGCCGCCTCTATCCTGTCGGCAAAATCCTCCACAAAACTGAAGATGTCTGCCAGAGAGCGGTTGATGACCGGGATCGGCTCGTTGTAGAAGGATTGGTCTTCAAGAGCGTCTTGGAGGAAATCAGTGCCGAGGCTGATAGCATGGAGGATCGTATTAAAGTCCAGGAGAGTAAAGTCATAGGCCTTGCCCAAGTCGGGCAATATCACAACCACATCGTGTTCGTCGATAACACCATCTTCCCGGAGCTTATCAAGGTCAACCGGTCCCGGACTATCTATGGGATGTTTGATCGGAACAACATGGCTCCAGTCGGTAATATCCTGGACGATGATGGATATCTCGGCAGCATCGGTGCCGAGACTGAAGGTTCCCGTACCGGCATCCAGGCCCCTGAGCCGTGCGCCGGCCTGGCCCTGGAGATCGACATAGAAGGAGCCGGCCAGCTCGCCGTCGATCAGATCCTGATATTGGAAGAGACGATCGTTTTCCGTGGAAAGGTCTTTGTCCCGGTCAAGCACGGCCGTGGCCATGGCATTTCTCAGATAGATCTCTGACTCCGAGCCAACACCGCCGGCCGTAATGCGCAGGAAACCCAGCATTCCCTGAATTGCAGCGTCTGTGGCCTCAAAATTCGCCTCTCCTACCAGATAAGCATTGTCAATCTTCAGCCAGTCAAGTGGATCGCCGGGTTTTTCCACTTCCTCGTAGGTGGTGACTGTGCGAGTCTCCGCAACAGACCGCTCCCACTTCAACCCGAGGCCGCCAACAAAGCCGATCATCTGATACTTTACCTGGTCGCCATCCGGATAATTGATGCCGTCAATGTAGCGAGCTTCCCTCCCCTCACCGTCAGCCGCTATAAACGTCACCGCAACATGGGCCATGCCGGCTTTTTCAAGTTCGCTTTCCAGGTAGCCCCCAAGATTCAGTCCTGCCGCGAGTCGCTCCTGGAGCAAGTTGCCGCCGTTTTGCGACACATTGCGATTCACTCCTCCCACCGAACTGATGCCGGCCTGAACCCTGGCCGAGACCTCCGTCACGGATTTGCCCTCGTCCTCAAGGGAGCTGATCAAGGTCATGACCTGATCCCGGACGTTTTCCTTGTCAGCTTGCGTGATCAAGGAACCGCCTGTGGGAAACTCGATACGGGACAACGCCAGAATATCTAGACCTGTTTCCAGAACCTGAACCTCTTTTTCTGCCGTATGCTCCACGAGCTTTTTCCTGGCCCCGAAATCCAGCACGAGGTCCACGCCCCCCTCTACCGAAGCACTCATGCTGGCCAGCGCGGATGTCGAGAGCGACACAGCTTCCAGGTCGACGCCAAGGTCAATGGCCAGGTTCCTGTACATTTCAGGGTTTAAAAGCGTCAGCTTGAACCGCAGGGGTATCCGAAATTCCTGGCTTTCAGGAACATACGAAACATTCGTCCCTTCCGGCAGCATGCCCGATTTGTTTATGGCTGCTGCCAGTTCCTGGAATGTCCTGATTTGTTCGGCCTTCTCATGAACAACGAACTCCAGATCAACAAATGCTTCAGGGGCCGTATAGGCGATCTTGATCGTCTGACTATCTTTGACTTCCAAAATCTCATAGGTTCCGAAATCTCGAATGGTCAGATATCTGCCCACCATGTCTTCTGTAAAAACTTCTTCCACGGATGAAAAGAGATGGCCATCAGCCGTTATCAGCCCGTTGTTGCCCAAGCAAAGCACATCCTCTTGGTCGTGTATGGAAAACGCCTTATCGACGAGCGCCTCGACAGACGTATGATTGATCTCCAGCGTATGGTGGTCTATCAAGTCCAAAATCTCATAGGTTCCCATACTATCAACAGTTAAAAACTTGCCCACCGCTTCTTGGGTAAAGGTAGCTTTCGCGGATGAAAAGAGATTTTCACCGGAAGCCATGGATCCGTCGTAGCCTGAGACAAAATCACGCCATTGCCGGTAAAAACTGATCCGCCATAAGACATCTTCCTCAAAGGCCGTCGCAAAATCCAGCACCTCACCAAAATTTTTCCCGATAAAGGGCAGTTCAAAATCAAACACCTCTGCCTGCCGGTACTCTTCCAGCCAGCCGGCCAGGTTCATCAGCATCGTCTTGATATCAGCCGGACCGAATCCCTTGAATTTTAGCAAATTTTCGAAATTCTCCGCAGAGAAGAGCGGTTTCTCCTCACCCAACATGCTTCCCGCAAGGCCGATTCTCGGGCGTCCACTGCCGGCCACGTCTTTACCGTCCAATTCAGCGAACAAGGGCAGATCGATTTCTACCCGGTTTGCTCCCGGCGTGATGTCAAAAACACCGTCTGTTAAAAAGATCGTTCCTCCCAAACTGAACGCAGCCTTGCCCTTAACGCCATCCGGACCTTCCTGGCCCACGCTTAGGGCCAGCGGACCGAAACCAGCCTGGATAAAGAGATTGTCTGCCCTGGCGTCTGACTGGAATTTGAGCTTTTTAATATCAAATCCAATGGCGCCGGTCCGGGTGTTGACGCTCAGATCAAATGCGATGTCTGTTTGAACATCAACGGCAACCGTCGCATCCCCCGTCAGTTCAAAACCAAGAACAGCCACGTCCTGACCCAGCGTCAGGTCCATGGCGCGCGTGACATCCGTGGAAGCGGCAAATTGTGCCGTGAATCCGGTGTCGGTGATTTGCCAGGTCAAGGCGGCACCCTCGGCTGCGGACTCACCCTCCAGGTTGTCCAGCCAGCCGTTCTCCGCTCTCAGGTATTCGATCAAGCCGGACAGCGTGGGCGTAGTCTCATTCTTGTAAAAGGGTGTGGGATCAAGAAGGTCTGCCGACTGATACAGGTAGGCCTTGATATAATCGCCGATTGCCAGGTAATTGGTCAGTCCCATAAGCCCGTCAATGGATAGATCGGTCCCGGTCAAATTTTGGTTCAGGATATTGGCATTGACCAGATCACCATTCTCGTCATAGGCAGGTTCAATCTCATCGCCGAGTTCAATAATCTGGTCTGCCAGTTCATCCACATATTGGAACAGAATCAAGGAAAGACCTTCACCCAGGTTCTCCAGGCCCGCTACCCTGAAACCCAGGGCCTCTTGGTTGAGCACGCCAAGCTCGATCAGCCTTTCGACGGGAACCGTTCCCAGGTCACCGGGATTTTCACCATCGACGTCTGCTGCTACGAGACCCGCAGACTTCAATGCAGCCAGGGTCGTCAGTTCAAGATCAAGAAGGACATTGAGCGACGCGCCCCTGCCAAACAGCGCCGGCACCGTAAAGCTCGCCTCGGCCAACACCTCGCCCGAACCGGCACCATTCACCCGGGCATAGATCGGCATATGGATGGAAAGGCCTCCGAAAAGGTCGATGGAGAAGGCATCGCTTTCGGATTCGTGAGTCACCGTTCCTCCCGCGCACAGGGCCGCGGTTCCGTTGTTCATGCCGTTGCCCACGCAGATCTCCAACGGTCCGAAGTTCATCTCTAGCTGCAGGTCGGCATCGATATCAGCATCAAAACCAAATTCCGTAAAATTGAACCTGAAATCATCGGGATGGCCGTCATCATTTTCCCAGATGATTTCAAAATCAAACGCAAGCCATGTCGCCACCTGGGCATCCACCAGGGCCTGGCTCTCCAGCGTGATACCGACATCTTCGAAGTCCTGCGCCAGGTCGATCAAAAGATCGCTTACGCTGTGGGTCACCGAACCATTGAAGGCAACTTTGAAGCCGATGGTCTGGTCAGCGTTCAGAATCGGAAAAAGGGTCAACGGTCCGGTCTCCAGACCGGCGTATCCCGGCAATGTGGGCACCCAGTATTGGTTGAGGTAATCGACCAGGCCCGATCCCACCCCGAAAGGCGTCAGCGAAGACCAGTCCTGTATGGATCGGAGATAGGCGAACGTATAAATATCAATCGCCAGGTAAGCCTCCAGGCCGCCTTGGCCAAGGAGAGCGTTGATCGAGATATCCGTTCCTGGAATCGGGGTATCCGAATTGGTGCGGGCAAGCAGGCCGTATTTCAAATCCGCCACCAAGCCGGCAAGACCTTCCAAGGCCGGTTTCACCACCGCGCCGACAATGTCCCCTTGCAGGAAACCGGATATATCAGGATATTCGATAATCAGCGGCACCTCATTCGCCGCATTCTCAGCGTCAAGAAGGTAATCGACCAGGGCACGCAAACCGCCGTCATCCATGGCTCTGGTCTCTGCCGCTAGAACTGTTGTATCAACAGGAATTGACTTCTCCACGGTGAATCGGACAGCCTGAAAAACGGCACACTGTGCTTCCATGGCCGGCCGGCTATCCTTAACCGCCGTCTCAGGATCGGTTCGTGCAAACTGCCTTCCCCGTTCAAATGCGATTGCCACACCCAGATCTTGTGAAATTCGCTCAGCCAAATTTTCCACCACATGGCGCATGCGCATCTCCAGCAGCATCCCGGGGCCATACAGATTGTCCGTGTTGGCGTGGTCGTCACCTCCCGCGGCACTAATGCTGGAATTGATGGTGGCATGGACACCGGTCACCTCGGCACCCTCTTCTTCAAGCAGTTGAATCACCGCTTTCAACTGCTCCAGTATGCGTGTATAGTTATTCTCCGGGTCCTCCAGGTTCTTTGTGGGAAGCGCACTGCTGCCGGTGCTGAATCGGACCGGCTCGATCGTTGTCCAACCCGCCAGGCAGGTGGCGTTCACATGGGAAAATGACGCGTTCTGATATTCGAACTCGGTTCCGCCTACTTTTTCGACACCGGTTTCCAGGATCACCTTGATCCCCGCATTTTTCAGGTCTGGTTTCACCGGCGTCTGACCATCCCAGATTTGCAACAGGACGTGGTCCATTTCAACTTCTTGCTCTTCCGTCAGCTCGGGTTCTGTCTGTGACACATGCGCGGACAGATAAGGGGCCAGGGCCAGGACATGTTCCATTCGCTTATCCAGCAAAGATCCACGAGCCAAGCCATCTTCCATACTGGTATACGTCTCGCCCTCATCCCACCGCGAATCCTTATTGAGATTGACCCCGCCCGTGCTGCTGATGCTTGAATTCACCGTCGCGGAAATCTGTGTCACCACATTACCTCTGGCTTCTGCACGGGCCACCTGGTTGCGCAGATCACCCACAAGCCCCTTGTACATCTCAAGGGTGACGCGGCTGCTGCCCGGCATGACAAAAATGAGCGGATTGATCACGATCGGGAGGCTATTTTCCTCTAGATCCTCCGGCTGAGGTATTTCAGTAGTCGCGGTCTTGTATGTCCGGGTGGTTTCCACAACCAGCCAGGTCTGTTCGGTGGGCGGCAGCGTCCGAATCCGCACGGCAGGAAGGAGGGCTTCAGAAGAACCTTCCTCGCCGATATACAAGGGCAGAAGGATTTCAAACCCACCTTCGACTTCATAGCTTGCCGAGTTTGCCAAGGTTTCGGCAGCCGAGTGAAATCGTCCGTCGTCAACGCCTGTTCCGGGTACCTGATCCACCCGAAATTTGAACAGGGCATAGTCAGAGCGATCCCTGGGATCGTCCAACTCCGGATTGGTGGACAGATCCACGTCCCGGGTCAGTAAGACGTGGCCATGTTGGATCAGGATCCCCCCAAACGGTCCAAAAGAGGCTGTCAGATTGATATCTTCACCCACGATCTTGAGATAGGCATCTAACCAGGTGCCTTGGGTTGTTCCTGCGCCTGGTTCATATTCAAAGTCATAAAGGAAAAATTCGGGGTCGCCTCCGCTCGCAAGTGCGGAAAGGTCCACGCCCATATCCAGGACCCCTTCCAGACACGCCTCTACCGAAACCTGAATGCTGCTGCCGATTGCCAGCTGGCCCAAGTCAACCCCATTGGCTGCCAGTACCGCGTTCAGGTCCACGTCCACAAAAAACGCCGGGTCTTCGCCAAACACCTCATGGATGTTTACGCGAATGCGCATCACCTCCTCGTCCATGAACATGGCAAAAAGCTGTTCCGTTGAAGGAAGCGTATTCGCGTCCTGGATCCCCAGCGCCAGCTCGATGGCGTGCTCCCAACCCTGGATGCCCCCCGCAACTGCTGTTAGCACTGCGTCAAGACGACCTCTGGCCTCGCCTACTGAGCTGATCATCTCGTATCTGAGATAGTATTCAGCAACATTCGCTATTTCAAATAACAAGGATTCCATTTCCGCGCTTAAATCTGCAATGCTCTCGTACGCACCAGCAACCAGATTCAAAGCATCCTTCACCCGGTTCAATCCGGCCTGAAGAACCTCTCGACTTGCCGCGTCTGTCATGTCCGCAACCGTTTCCAGGGCCTCATCGACTGGCTCCAGAATCAGCGCCCGAATCCTTTGGGTCAGGTTGGCCAGGCTGTCCGGATCCGCTCGCAGGGCCTTCACCATGTCCATGGCAGCCTGAAGTTCGTCCACAAAGGTAAACAGGTCTGCAAGGGAGCGATCGATGATCGGCAAGTCCTGGTCGAACAGGGGCAGGGATTTTATCACGGATGCGATATCTACGAGTTGGAAGTCTATTAGCTGATCCAGGTGCTCTGTTTCCAAACGCAGCCCGGTCTCGCCAAAGGGATTGCCCCACAGCCTTACGCGGGGGATCTCGTCCCCCAAAGGCGGGCTGCCTGGGGAGGCGTAAAGCGGCAGGTCTATGTTAATGGCGCTGTCTTCGGCAGGGGTGAAGTCAAACCGGCCGTTGTTGACGGACATGCTGCCGCCCAAGGTGGCAGAAACAGCTCCTTTTTGTTTGTCCGGATCCGGATGCCCCACACTGAGCCCAAAAGGTCCGTAACTGGCAGCAATTACCAGGCTATGGTCAGCAACCGTTAAGTCAAAGGAAAGGTCATGAAGCGAAAAGGCACTCTCTCCATCATCCAGGTCAAGCTCTAAGGTCAGATCGATCGCACGATCCACCTGCAGGGGAATGCTGCTATCGCCGGTCAGCTCGAAATCGATGGCTTTGGCGTCTTTTCCCAGGGCCAGTCTGAAAGTCTTCCCAGCGCTGAAAAGGCCGGCCAGAGAGATCGTTAGAGTGTTTCCGGCAAAGACCGCGCCGATTTCTGCGCCGCCTGCCGGCAAGAACGGCTGCAGCCAGTGCATGTCAAGATAGGCGATCAGGCCTTCCACGGTGGGTATCTTTTCATGGCCGTATACGCCCACAGGAATAGGATCGTCTTCCGGCAAGGGTTCGTCCGGATGCAGGAAAGGATGCAGGTAGTGGTTGATGTACAGGCCCAGCTTCAAGAGATGATCCAGCTCAAGCACACTCGCCAAGTTGATATCCATACCCGCAATGGACTCGGTAAGCACATTGTCGCCATTGAGCAATTCCAGCCGAGTCTCCTCTATTCCATTTGCCAGGCCACTCAAATACCTGGCCACTTGGCCGGTCAAAACCTCTGACAGCTTCGCCAGGTTGTGGACCTGGATCTCCGGAGCCAGGTCATCAAAGAGATCCGGATCATCAATATTGATCAAAGCATAGGGAGCAGCGGCCGCACCTACCGGCCGGTCGTCGACGGTTGCATACAGCGGCAGGTCGATATCCATGTCACCCCTTGGCGTTTGCATGTAAGATCCGTCTTGCAGATGCTCAATAAGGCCGCCCAGTGACAGCCTCGCCCGGCCCTTGTCGCCGTCCGGGTGTCCCACGCCGGCCTCCAGTATGCCGGAACTGACTATGAACATTAGGTCGTCTTCAGCAATGTCCACGCTGTACCAGACGTCTTCAAAAACAAAATTGACGCTGTTGATGTTTCCCCACTCGAACCCCAAGATAAACGTCATTCCCGCCTCAACGGTTACATCCACCGACGGCTCACCGTTGGCTGCCATCCCGATCCCGGCCAAGAGTTCGCCTACATCAAAGGACACATCCTCCAGCCTGGCCTGCCACAGGCTAAGCTTGTCTCCATTGAATTCAACTTCAAAACCAGCATCGTCCGCGCGCTCAAGCGTAAACGGACCGATCGTCTCACCACTGTAACCTGGGCCCTGGCAGGCCCAGTTTCGGTTAAGATAGTCGATCAATTCACTTGCAAACAGGGCCGGCTGGAAGCCGCTTTCCCAGTCGTATTCCGCAGCAAACCGGCTCACGTGCGTATCAAGGTCAAAGATACTGCGGATATCAGCCTGTTCAAAAAGCGCATCCAGTGCAAGCCCCACTGTTGGGATCTCAAAGTCAAGGCCCAGCGCATTCAGCACCTGTTCTTTAAAGCCGCTGATAAGACCTGGGAGATTCTCCAAAGGAATACGGGCCAAATCCCCGGCCCGGACGCTGCCAAATAGCTTATTCACGTCCGGGAACGCAAACTGAACGAGGGTCAAGCCATCCTCCCCGTCCAAATCTCCTAAAAGGACGAACACCGGAGACCCGTCGTCATTTTCCAGGTCAAAATACAGACCATAGGCGTTCAATCGCCATGCGGGAAACTCGATGTTGAATTGGCCGTTGAGTTCAAACTCAAGGCTTTCGGTCAGACTGTCGCCGAACCATCGGAATCGATTGGTATTTCCTGGATTCAGAACCACAGAGAATGTCACGAAATCCGAACGGTCACCAGGATTCGAGCCAGGATCACCATCCTTGTCGATGGTGATGTACCCGCCTTCAGGGAGTTCAAGAAGCAGAGGGCTGAGCTTGAAGGTTCCGCTTAAGCTCTCATTCCAGACCCTAAGACCGCCTTGCACAACGAAGCTCGTCGCTATTTCGTGCGGGTAAGCCTCCTCCAACAGCAACCGGTTTAGACGGATAAGCTCTTTTCCTTCCGGGTTTTGCGCGATGAGTTGCTGGATCTTCCGGCTTAAGTCTACACCAGCAAAACGGTCTTCCTCGTAGAGAGAAGGACCTTGAAGCTGTTGGTTCAGTTCCTCAATCAAAGCGTCTTGCAGGTATTCCGACGGAGGACTGGAACCATCATATTCGTTCAAGAGATCCAGTGTCGTCGGGGAAAACTGCGCATGGAGATGCTGGGATAAGGGATCTGAGGCATCTCGCAGCTTGACGGCAAGATTAGTGGAATCTGTTAAATCACCGATACGAAATAGCGAAGAACCATAAAAGAAGAGCTCCGGCTCCTCACCGTTTGAGATGTCCGTGAAATCAAGGCTCCATTCCAGGTTTACATGGGCATAGGCAGAAACGGTTAATTCGTTGCTCGCAGCGGTGATGAAATCAAATCCGGCCAGCTCATTGTGCCCTTGGCCGGTGAGTGTCTTAAGTTTTTCTAAATCAAGGTGGAGATTCAGCATCTGGTTTGAAACAAACTCACTCTCCAAATGGAACTTAAGGACATACGCCTCCTCCAGAGTGATGCTAAACTCCTCCTGGGTCAGTCCCAGGGTCTCCCGGATCAGGGCGGCGATTTCCTGAATTGTTGCCGGAGGTTCTGTTCTCACTTCCTCACCATCCACTATCTCTAGGCTGCCTTCGGTGACCTGCCGAATCGCGGCCCTAAGATCCTTGATAAAGGGCAACAGATCCTCCAGCGAACTGCTCAGAACAAGGGGTGCCAGATCTTTGAAAACCGGCTGAGCCGCTATCATGTCTCGAAGCGCTGCCACCCCATTTTCAAGGGCCGATACCAGCTGATCACGGCTCAACTCTCGTAAAGAAAAGCCTGGCTTCAGCGGGTCGGGCAAAATCACGTTCGCTTCCAGCGGTTTGCTCAGGTCCGGAATCGAAATGGTAATCTCATCCCCAATTTCAAAGTCCAGAAGGGCGCCACCAAATCCATCCCGCACTTCAAGATCGGCAAGCGTCAGGGATGCGGACCCGGCAAGGTCAAAATCGAGATTCGCTGCATAGTCCGCAACCATGAATTCCTGGAACGGGACCGATCCTTTTGGGTGGTTCAAAGTTGCCGTGGCCGTAAGGTTCAGGTTGGCTCCGGTTCCGGACCCTCCAGCGTTAATGCCTATCAATCCCAGGCTTGCGTTGATGTCCATCTCATCCACATCCGCGCTCGCAGTGCCGGTAAACTCAGCATCCTCGATGAAAACAGCCATCTTCTCGCCACTGAAATCGAGGATTAAATTCATGGAGCCTGAAACCGCGGCATTCAGGGTTTCCAGCAGATTCTCGGTCTCAAGTCCCTTGAGCTCCGATGTGATGAGGTTCAAGTCAAATTTTAGGTTTTCCAAGGAAAGGTTTTCCGGCCCGAAGGCCACCGGAATCGTCAGCCTTAGCGTGTCAGAATCAAAAGACGCTTCTGTGGCGCCAATGGCCGTGCACGCCTCCATGAATTCCGCTAGTGTCTCGTAAGTTTCTTGGGGCTTGTTAACGTAGAACTCAAGATCCGTTCGTTCCTGATCGGTATGATAATCAATGCGAAGGGTGTGCGAATCATAGACGCCGAGAATCTCGAAGGTGCCTAAACCTTCAATGGTGACCTGCTCGCCCACGAGATCCGCCTTGAAGTCGGCTGATTGCGATATCAATAGATCTCCAACCTCGGCCTCACCCATGGCCATTGGCATGGACCCATCATAGTGAGTTCGGCCTGGGTTCGGAATTTTTTCCGCAAACACCCCGGCAAAATCAAGAACCTCTCCAAAGGTCTTGGCAAGCAGCGGCAACCTGCCGTCCAAAAGGGAAGAGTCTGCCAACCCCTCAAACCAGGCAACCAACCCCGGTAACACTGATTCCGCGAGTTCAGAGTCAAATTTGGCAATGGCCAGCAACTCATCCAAGTTTTCCCGGGTAAAGATTAATGGCGACCCATCAAAAAGATTGCTAATCTCAGCTTTGATGCGAGGCTGAATTTCTCCGCCAAGCTCTATCCCTGCAACCTCAATATAGATGGGAAGATTCACATTGAGCTTGTTAAGGCCATACGTTGTGCTCGGGTTAAACACAAAGCCGCCATCTTCCTGACCAATATTTCCCTCGACTTTCAGAAAGAAATCGGCTTTTTCAGCGCCCGTACTATAACTCCCAAAACTGATATCAATGGGCCCTAAATAGCCATATAAGACCAGATCCGTGGCATCAACGGATGCCTGGATAATGTCCAAATTATTGAGCGTAAAGGAATGCGTACCTGTGGTGAAGTCCACCCCGAAATCGAACGCAACCACGCCTTCGACATCGGCTTCAAAGGTGGCATCCGAACGCCATGACAAGTCAAGGGTATCGAATTCCTTCCCAAGATCCAGTCGTACATTATAGTCACGGTCCACATTTCCCTGGAATCTCACACTAAATTCCATTGGCGCCAGATTTAGAGAATATCCGTGACTGCCGGCCGGCAGGGCTGCAAGCCAATGGGTCTGAAGATAGCTCAGGAGACCCGCAACGGTGGGATGGCCCTTTGGATATTCTCCGAAAGGAATGGGGTCGTCTAAAGGAAGCGCTTGATCCGGATTCAAAAAGGGCCACAGGTAGTGATCCATGTAATCCCCGAGAGCAAGAAAATCAGCTGATCCAAGCAACTGATTCAGCGATGCGTCGGTTCCGGCAATAGCACGATTGATCATTCCACCGTCCAAGAGCTGATCACGCAGTTGCTTGATATAGTCTGCCAAGGCTTGAAGTTCTAAGGCATCTTCCGTGGTGGCAATGTCTACATCCAATGGCTTTTCAGGATCGGCGACCTCCATGCTCGAGCCCTCGGGCATTGCAGCCTGAAGGGTTGATAAATCTGCGGTTCCCAGATCCTTGAGATCACTTCGCCCAACCAGACCCACTCCCACCAGGTCACGGAGGCCGGCAAGCTCATGGGCGATCAAATCATCCAAATCGACGGTGCCAGCAACATCCACAATCTCTGTCAGGTCTTCCTCGGTAATGCCAAGCCCGCTCTCAACAATCTTTATGCTGGCGACTCGACCCAGATCCTTGAAATCATCGCTTCCCACAAGCCCCTTATCCATCAATACCTCAAGCTCAGCAAGGCCGGTGAGCAGCAAATCATCAAGGTCCAAAGGTTCTGCTGTTTCCGTATCAAAAAAGTCCCAATCCAACAAACAGATCTGAGCCAGCTCATCCGGCGTTGCTATGAAACCCGTTCCATAGGCGGCCTCCTGGAGCGGAAGATCGATACGCACCCCGCCAGTGGGCTCGGTGGTCATAAGTGTTTCCGTGGTGGCACTGAGAATTTGGTCCCCGGTGAGCAATCCTGGCGTCAGCAGATCTTCCCACTCAAAGTCCAATGCAGTTTTTCCATCCACGATTTCGACTGCTCGGTCATCCACAACGCCTTGTTGTTGTATGCCCTCTGCCAGTATTTTCGCCTTGACATCAAAATCGCGGATCTCCATGAAATAATGATCCGTCGTGATGGGGGTGGAGGGGTCGGCTAAAAAGCCCGCCAGATCGAGACCAAATGAAAAGTCGAGATCCACTTCAAACTCAGCGTCGACTTCAATGACATCCTCTATGCGAAGGTCCACATCCAATCCAAGTCCGGCTGGATCCAGTTCAAACTGCCGGATTTTTGTTCCTTGGATGGCGACGTCAAACCAAACATTCTCGTTTCCCTCGTCAAAGCCCCCGCTGACAGTCACGATTGCCCCGGGTTTTAAGGTATCCCCTAACAACGCCCACGCATATTCCTCCATGGCCTCAAGCATACCCCGATTGGTTGGGATGGCGCCTACTGCCTCAGCCTGTGCTAGATATGCTTTAATAGCGGGGGTAAAGTCGAGGTAATCTTCAACATTAGGTCCCGGAGAACTATAGTTTAAGGTCTCTACGGATAGCGGATCGGTCTCGATGGGTAAATCATCTATCCCTGCCAATCCACCGCTCTTGTTGAGAGCCGCAAACTGTCTGTTCAGATGATCATTCTTTCCAACTTTGCCTTTTAGATCTGAATTCATTGAGTCTAAAATCAAAGCAAAATTATAGTCGTATCCTTTAGAAATAATTTGCGACGTCTCGAATTGAACAAAAACGTCTCCTTCTTTGACATCAGCAAGTCTTACAGCAACTCGGCCACAAGCTTTGTTGATAGCATTTTTTAATGAAGATTTCTTAACGACTACCTTCTTTAGTTGAAGCTCAGGTCCGACATCCTGGTTCAGTTCCTTCATGTAGTATGCGATCTTTTCCTCAGTCCAATCAGAGGCAGAAAAACTAAGCCACACAAGCTTACCACCTGCGGAGGACATCTCGTAATTATCATACAATTTTTTGTAAAGAGACTCTGTCGAATCAAGTACTTCGTCATTGAAATCATATAACAGCCCCGCAGCTTTACTAATAGCATTGACTTGGACCTGGTGGCTTGGCTTTACTGCTTCTAGGGAATCGAGTAGCCAACTTGCGCCATAGACCGAATCGTGAGATCCATCTGCGACCTGGAGATCTGGATTTTTGCCTGCATCGAGTTTCTTCCAGCATGGAGCGTTCGTTGCATCCAGCCATCTTGCCGTTTCTGCATCTATAATATATTCCGATGTTTCCCCCTCGCGAATGACGCTTTGAAACTGCTTGAGGGCATGCTTCGTCTTGGGACCGACGATTGTATTAACACCCAACGGTTCGCCCTTATTGTCGCGAAAACCAAAGTAGGTCAGACGCTGTTGCATACGTGCAAATAGCTCAGGATGCTCTTTCGAATTTTCATTCGGAAACACAAAAGACTTCAACGGTAGCGCATTCATACTGCGTTTCAGGGAACACCATCCCACTCCGCTAAATCCCGAATGAATCTCCAGCGTAAACCGCTCTGAAAACTCCTGGTCACGCTCCTGATCTATCTCGTAACCTATCTCTATTCGCCCCTGGAACCCTCTGTGATCTGGTTGACTATCCCCTTCTGGAGAATATAGCGTACCTGGGGCAAAATAAAGCCTCCTTGTCTCTGCAAACATTTCGTCATTACGCCAAGACCCGCTTGCAGAACCGCCAAGGCCTTCAACATAATCGGGAAACATCACATATCCATAAACTTTCCCGTCTTTTATAAGCGAAATATCCCCTCGTAGCTCTGATATCGGCGCGTCCAGCTCTTTTTTCTCTCCTTGGCTATTGATCACATAGAACGTAAGGTTTTCTTTCTTTAAATCCTGCTCCCACCATCTTGACGGAATGCTTGCCTCTACTAAATCTCCTGTCTTATAGATACGACCCCTAACATCCACCCTAAAGTAATTTGAACAATTCTCACATGTCTCTAACTTGAATGTGGGCTCTCTACCGAGCTTTTTCTTGACTCTAGCTCGAACTACCGGGTCGTTGTAATTAATTTCAGTTACAACTCCCTCGCCGCTTAGTCCACCACTAATACTGTCAAACGCCTTGAGCTGTTCTACAACCGTCGCACGGTTATAGCCAACTGCCACAGGGAATAGCTGGTTGAAGCCTGCTTCAAATTTGTTGTCGGAGCTCTCCCCTTTGGCCTCGATGGAAATAACCACTGCTTGCCTCAGATCACTGAGCTGGTCCTGAGACTTCAAATCCCAGATGGCATTTAAGACCTTCTCTATCTGCCACGTTTGATCCGCACTGAAATTGGCTGATCCGATGCCGTTATCTTCAAGCTTCTCGAGAAAGTCATTCCTGACACCAGCAGCGGGTCTGTTCTTACCTTCTTTATTAGCTACTTCCTTCCAAAAGGATTGTTCATCCACCATGTTGAGAGTACCCAATACATCATTAACCTCCAACCAGGCATTTTTGTCGCTTGTGTAGACCTTGATCGAATTCCACTGGTCATGTTGATAATTAAAATTACCAAAACCCACTCCATCCCTGCCGCTGAATTTGCCTAATATGAATTTTTTCTCCGAAGCATCTTTTCGCATGGCTTCGGATAAAACCTGCAACGTCCAGTTCGTTGCCCACCTTTGATCGTGTACCTCTTTAAACTTCCATTTCTCTCCACTGTCCGGAATTTCAACCCATAGGGAACTCACTTCGGAATTGAGTACAGCCTCAGCTAAAGATTCAAAGGAATCGCGAAGATCTGCTTTTGATAGTTTTTGGTCTAGCTCCTCCCCAAGAGCTGTATGATAATGGCTAATCGCCCATTCGGTGATTTCATCAATAACACCATCCACATCTTTAACCGTTTCTACCAGTTGCCCATCAATAAAGACTTTAATCTTTTTGCTGTATTTACACGCTCCATAGAAGAGTTCTACCCGATACTTTCCAGCCGGCACATTCGGAAGGCGGAATTCAATAAAATCGTTCCGATCCTTTGCCTCGAATTTTGCGTAAATACGCCCTTTTTTTTCGAGACGACCACCTGCCGAAAAACTGATAGATTTAATAAATTCTTCTGCCTCCAAAATAAGCGGGTCTCCACCACCTACTGGTACTGGTTCGAATATAATTGAATCAACTGAAATATTATAATTGCCGGCCTGAGAATTTCTATCGATTGCCGTAAAACGAAAAGTAAGGGATTCATTTTTACTGAGGTCGTATGTCTTGTCTAAAGTCTTTAATTTGAATCCAGTCGCCGATTCACTAAACTGATCGATTTTACCAATCACTTCGCCATTAATCTTAGTTTCAACAATCGCTCGATTGGAAAATTCTCGATAACTGATTTTTATCTTGTACTTACCATCGTTTTTTATTTTTCCCTTGGGTATTAAAAACTCGATATAATCACCAACAGCGTCACTTTGATAATATACCCACTTTCCCTCAGAGGCATCCTTGTCCTCTTTGATACTTTGTGTATCTCCAGACGTTGGAAGGAGATCCTCGAACTGGTAAGTTTTGCTCTTCCATATTTGGTGTGGGTAAGCCTCCTCCAACAGAAAACGGTTTAAACGAATAAGGCTTTCCCCCCCCTGCGGGTTTTGCTTGATGAGCTTTTTAGTTTCCTTGCTCAAGGTTACATGAATAAAACGGTCTTCATTATAGAGAGAAGGATCTTGGAGCAATTGGTTAAGCTCGTCAATCAAAGCGTTTTGCAATGGTTCCGACAGCGGATCGGGTCTATCATATTCGCTCAAGAGTTGTTGCGTCTCTGGGGAAAATTTTTTTCGGAGAAACTTGGATAAAGGATCTGAGGCATCCCGCAGCTTTTCAGCAAAACTGGTTGAATCTCTTAAATAAACCATGCCAAATAGCAAAGAGCCAGTTTGTGGCACACCCGCACTGTTTTCAGGGGTAAAAACAATCTTGTCGATATAATTGTAATAACGTCCGCTTCTGTCATCCCCACCAAGCATCCGAAGCTGGAAATCCACATCCTTTTTTTCTGCGATCTCAAAAACCCCTAAATCAGCAGATCGGTGATACAAACGACGCGTATATGCATACTGATCAATAACCCGCGATGCATTTCCCAAGAAGCCAAGGTATTCTATACGATGCTCGATTCGCAAGTCGTCCAAGAAAGAGCCATCAAACTTGATGGCGTTGTCACCCTTCGTGGAATACCCGGCGTCCAATTTGATCTGCACTGGAATATTGACCCGTCTATGTTCTTTATTATTCTTTTTGTTTTTGAGATCTACCAATAAGATCCCTTCGATCACCTCCGGTCCTTTAACATCACTCATTCGGCCATCAAGAGATAATGTTGGCTGACTCACTATATCCGGCTTGATATAGAAGCATCCTGTTGTCCCAACATCGTTATTCTGCTCAATGTTAGTCACCTTAATTGAAATCCCATCCAATTCTGTCTTAGCTTTCTTGTTTGCGACAATACGCATCCCTGCATCAAACTTGATTGTAACCACCTGGCCCTCAGACTTAATCGTCCCCTCCTGAGCCAGTTCCTGCTCCCCATTTGTGCTCTTAAACGCCCAGTTCAGACTGCTGGGCCGGGACAATGCATCCTTCAATGCCTTTTCAATATCTAGAAGGGTAGCCGTCCCGTCCTTGAAAGTGACAGTGAAGCTATCATTATTGTATTCCGCCTTGGCATGTAAACTCCCTAATTTACTCTCTTTGTCCTTTTTTAGACTAACGGAAAACTCAGAGCCTATCCGCCTAGTAATAGTGAGAGAACTCCTGAATTCCGACTGCGGCAAATTAAAAGATGCGACTACTTTCCTTTCCTCCAATTTCTTAACAGAGGTAGTGCTTTCTTTCGAAGGGAAAGTAAATCTGTCCAAATATTCATAAAATTCGTCTTTTCTTTCAAATTTCTTAATATTTATTCCCACTGTTGCCAAGTGAAACAGCTCACGAAATCCATCGAGTCTTGGGTCATTCAATAGTGCATCATAAACATTGCTAAAAGTAACCTCGACTCCTTTCTCTAGCCTGATTTCCAAGGATGCCCCATCCTTACCATGCCGCGGCTTTATGAAGTCAACTTCAAACCCTTTATGGGGATGCGGCACGAAGACCTCTCCACCGACAAATGTGTTGTGAAGCACACTAAAATTTGAAACCTCCCAATCTTCAAACTTAGTTTGAAACTCGGAGTCTTCCGCATTGAAGTAGTCGGCTGCATTGACGACCACAACATCGCCTAATTCGCTTTCCTTCTTTACTACTAGCTTGCTCGATACATTTTCGGGAACATTCACCTTCCTACTCACGCTATTGAGTGTGAAATGGATATGGTTGTGGTGATATATAAGTGGCTTGACCGTTGAACTATAAAATGCTTTTCCAAGCAGAGCTCTCAATATCATATGCATTCTCGGATAAGTTGCATATTTCTCAAGGTCCTTTGCAGCGACCTCGCTAAGATCAGCTTTATATTTCCCTCCAATATAAATCTTCGAAATCTGATCCTCTGCTGCTAGGTAAAACGCATAGATGTCAAGAATAGTATCTTGTTCAGCTTCGGTTAGGGCAGGTTTGTTACTATTTGGCTTTTTCAGCTTTCTAAGACGACTGCTTACCTCAATCAATTTTGACCGGTCATCTTTGCCCTTCAGGCCATTGTGTAAAAAAGTCTTGAACTCGGCATAGTTGGAGTTGGAATCAAGACCTTCGATCAAGGAAGAATGTTTTGGATTCTTGCCTATCTCTATCTTTAGCTTTTTGTCCTGCGAAAGGAAGGCAAAACTCTGTTCCACATTATTCAGAGGAAGCTTCTTTTCTATGTAAACATCTCTTCCAGGGGCAACAACATGCCAATCGAGGCCGTATCCCCTCGCATGTTCTTTGTGTCTAACCCCGTCGGGCGCTCCTACTTTCGTTCCTCTATCAGGATACTCGGCGAGAGAAGTAATCTCGCGTTCCAACACCTCAGGTCTGATAGTTAAAGCACGATTGATGATATCCTGGATCGCGCTATTGGTCCATGTCTCGCGGTTTGTTGACCCCCCCCACTTGTCGTTTCGAGCGTAGCGTCGAAACTCTTCCAATGGGAATTCCAGCCAGAATGGTGCATTGTGCACATTACAGAAATGAACAATATCATCGGTGCGAAGAATACCATCCTGCTCTGGAGAGTGCTTTGGTGTAAGTGGGGCTGGCTCGTTCTCTCCCGTGTTTGGCTTTGCAAGTTTCTGCGAAAGCGCCTTAAAAAGCCTAACAGCCTGCTCCAATACCACGTCATTCACACCATTAACCCAAACCGGAAGGCCCGGCCCATCAATATCCTTCCAACTCGACTCTCCAGGAATTTGAAGTGATCTCAAACGCTGTTGAACTCGATAAACATCCAGGAGATCATTCGCAGCTTCGAGGTATCCATTTTCGGCAATTCGCCTTCCTCCCACGCCACAATTCTCATTGGTGATTTCAACCCGGTAATTGTTATAGTAGTTGTTATCTGCACTACCTGGCTTAGCTGTGAACGATAAATCAGTATTTGCATCCGAATCGGGAAATTTTAGATTTAGATTGGCCCGGATGGTGTCACTCCCTCCTTTCGTAACACCGCTACCCGGAAGCAATATTCCCTCACCATTGCCTGTAGGATCCACCTGCACAGTAAACAAGTTTCGAAACTTTACCACGCTAGTATCAGTAGAGTTCTGTATCGTCTGGATAACTTTATTTGCAGTTGTAGAGTCAGTTTCAATAATGATCCTAAGCGTAAGTCTCGCTTCATCGTATTTTACCTGAAATTTAGTGACGCGCTCCGCAAGTTGAAAGCTTGACATTCCCGGATCAACGTCGATAGTCACAACGCCGCGCAGTTCCTTCCCGCTGCGCTCATAGTTGAAATAGACCTGGTATGATTTTTTGAATTCACCGTCCTGCGTTTCCTGGAACGGATAGTATGTTGGCGGAATGAAATAAAATTGACCCGTATTTGAGAAGGGCGTATCCGTCGAGTTCGGGAGAATTGTTCCCTTACCCCTAACGTCGTAAAGTTCTCGGAAGCCGGCCGCCTCCGCATCCTCGAGAATGGCAGAACGTATCTCTGCCGCTGTGGTGATATTTCTCAAATAGTACAAATGAAGGGTATCGTTTGCGTCGTCATAGACTGCTCTGGCCCTTCGATCCCGATCCCGAATTAGATTGTCCCCTTCATGGGTCCACTCAGTCCGCATGTTGTCATCTTCATGGAAAAGAAGTGTAACCTTTTTGGCGCCTGCCTTCGGAAAGAAAATTAGCCTGGCACCCTTTTGACTGGCCACCGTCAGAGAATAGATGGTTCCTTTTACGGTCCTCGTACTACCATCCTCGATCGTCACCACGCCTCGAAGATCCACGGCAATGTGACCCGAATCCGACTTCCCCCAATCGATTTCAAAGGATTCAATCTTGTTCTCTGGGACACCAAACCGGTCCACGATTAGATCCTTTAGATCCGTATAAATCAAGTCGCCTCTTTTTCCCTCTACCGAGTATGCTTCAACGACTTTTAAAACAAGTCGAGTGCTCTCGTAAATGACCTCAAAGCTTAGCCTCTCTTTGGGTCTCACTGCGGTTGCCTCAACCTCAAACTCTGGTACCTCAATCCAATCAAACTTGCCCTTACGAGACTCATATTCCATGATGACTAACACATCATTCGCCACCAAAGACTGGACTTTGTTATTTTCACCTTCCCAAAGCGAGATCTTTAACGTTCCCCCCAGATACGCCTTTCCATTAATAACGATCTGATCGTGTTTATCATCACCGAAACCTGGAGAGGTTCCTCCGATTTCAATCAATAGTATCGCATTCTGACCTTGGAAATAGTCCCCCTCAATCGTTGTGATTCCTGGAGAACAGCCGGGGCTGTACAAACCTCCCACATAAAGCTCATCCAAATAATCTGTTAGGTTCAACGGGTACCACTCCGGGGCCGCGTCGAAATTCACACCCGTGGCACCTAAGTTTCCCTCTGCCACGTTTGCAGGAGAAGGGTTGGCTGCATTAATGGTTTCAGAAACTTCATCGGTGTTCAAGGCAACCGAAATGTCGAGGCTGAAGGGATCAAAGACATCGTCAGATCTTATGTATATGTAAAAGGTGGGATGGATGGCACCTTCGGATGCCGTTGGGAGTTCCAAAGTGAGCATGCCGGAAGTCTGAATTTCAAATACGCTTTCCGGGGTTGGATTATGGTGCAGGTCGGAGACGGTCAGTTCAGGTGAATCCGGCGGGTCCAAACCATGAAAAACCAACTCTGTCCGGGCATCAAAATCAAATCGGCCTTCCGGGATAGCCGGACTCGAACCGGTGGCGTCTTGTGGTGTGATCCCCGGTCCATTGATCTCCTCGTTCACCTGAATAGCTACCGAAGCCTTTCTCATCGAAAAAGATGCTTCATCCGGCGAAACCGAGACCGAAAAGTCGAAATTCAGCGCCAGGGTCAAGGTGAAAGTCAATCCAGAATCGAAAGAGATACCCAATTCACTGAACCGATCCGGAATGAGGTTCGCGAGATCCACCGCATAATCAATTTCCTTGACCGCATTAGTCGAAAAATCAATTCGAAAATCCTGACTCGCGCTGAGATACTGCCCGCTGAAATGATAGGGTTCGGAAGAAAACCGACCGGAAAATCCATCGAACAGGGGTTTGAGAGAGGTCGTGTTGATATAGTCGATCAGCCCCTTGAGGCTCGGAGAAGACCCGAAATGGGATTTCATATCCGATCGAATCTCATCCATTTTGGGAATGTAAGGCAGTCCCAGGAGGAGCTGGAACGTGGGCAGGTACTCATGGATCTGAAAGTCCTCGTTCAGAAGGGACCAGAACTCGGGCAGATAGAGGTCAATATCCCAGTCCGGTTCCAGAGAAAGGTCATATTCCGACGCGATCAGGTCGCCAAGCCTCCGGCGATGGTTCACGTTTTCGAGGTCGATAATGGATGAGGATATTCCAGCCAGGGTAGCGAGTCTGGTCAGCGTCAACTCCTCAGTGATATCAAGATTGAAAACGTCAAGCAGGGTGAAATAATCCAGGGCCGGGGTGTAAAAATCGAAAACATTGCCCAAATCGACACCTGACTCTGGGAAGAAAAGCTGGTTGATGGTGCTGTCGATAACAGGGAGGCCGATATTAAGTTCCTCAAATTCGGCGGCAGCACTACCTTCTTTGCTGAGCTCTTTGAGGGAGTCCAGGATGGGCACTTTCAGTTTTCCAATATCTGTCGGAAAATCCGACAGTGTGACTTCAGACAGATCTGTCTCGCTTCGGTAAGAGTGGGTTGGACTGTCATGATCGGTTGGATCGATTTGCGGATCGATCGACGGGGAAAGCTCAACAAAGAGGGGGCCGATGATTGCAAGAACGACAAAATCTTCGATGGTCTGGGAGGTGATGGACTCCAATTCATCCAGGGTGATGCGTCCGTCTTCAGTGATGGTATCCTCGAACTGGACACTTATCTGAATATCCGGTTCAGACGTTTCGTTGACATCTTCCGGTGGTGCCCTGGCTATGTCGTGGGTAAACTCGGCGTCGTCTACCCTGGATTCGATGGACACGTTGGCTTCGAATTGGCGGAGAATCACAAAAAATTCCTTTAGCGTCATTTTAGGGTTGGATTGTTAAATCAGCCGCTAATACGGAGGCGTGGAGCTCGACTTTTAGCAGCATTTTTAATCCTTTGATTCATCTCATCAGTTCTGACGATACGTCTATCTGCTG
>Ga0209454_1000034_pt1 | contig 117179 bp, 90 predicted proteins | sample WorMetHERISLAND1_2_FD_187400 | JGI IMG/M metagenome (GOLD analysis project Ga0209454, IMG submission 187400) | Marine gutless worms symbiont microbial communities from Max Planck institute for Marine Microbiology, Germany - Olavius geniculatus... | ecosystem: Host-associated > Annelida >... | reverse complement strand
GGTACCGGCAGCTTTAACGGGTTATGGCATTTGCGCCAATTTATATTTAATTCGGCTTTGCGAAAAGAAATATTATCCAGAGTCATCCGGCATATCTCGATGGGTCTTAGCCCCAGGGTGTATGCCAACTGGAGCATGGCATAGGTTCGCAACCCGCTTTGTGAAGACAGCTCAATGCTGTCAAACAGTCTGTTGAGCTCATCGGCGCGTAAAAATGTTGGCGGCTTGGCACGTGCAAACATGGGGGCACCGACTACCAGCGGCGCCAGATCACGCTTTAAGACTTGGCATTGATGAAACAGATAGCTTAAAAAGCCTCTGACAATGGAACGGTACACCTTACCGGTTGACGGCGAAAAGCCGGTGGTAAAGTCAGCGAAAAACGCATCGATTTGCTCAATGGTCAACGCCGCCAGTTTTATTTTTTTGTTTTCAAGATAGCCATCAAAAGCAAATAGTACTCTTCGGATAGATTTTATGCGCCGGTTGGCAGCGTGTCGGGTTGTCGCATAGTAGTTCAAATACTGTTCATAGACGCCGGGCAGCGGATATTTTTCTTTTTCAATTGGCGCCGTAATACTTTTTTGTCTCATAAGATAACGGCATAAGCCTCTGACAGCGGCTAATCCAGCTTTCGTGTTTTGATCAAAACGGTTCAGATTTGCTGAAGAAAAGATCTGATCCCAGCTGATCTTGTGACCTGCGATGAAGTCAACAAAATGCTTTAAGCTGTGTTCATAATTTCTGATGGTCGCATCCGCATAGCCACTGGATATCATCCATAGCAGGTAGTCATCGACGGCCGGCTTTAACTTTTTGATCGTCGCTTTCATCTTATCGCCTTTTGCAGTCAACTACAGTTTTTTAAAATTCTTTTCAGATAGTTGACGCCTTCAACAAATCTAAACCCCTTGCAGATGATGACCATATCGATGGTATTAAAATTGCGTTCACAACGAAAACATCTGGCCAGGTTGGTTTTGGCTTTGGTGGCGGTTTGAAATTCATTACATACAGGACAAAGAAATCGAAAATATCCGTCACTGAACTTTGATGGCAGCCTCAAGTGGTTTTGGATCAACGTATCAATGGGAATGTGATTTCGTAATTCAAATAGCTCCCGGGATGAAAAATGTCGTTTCATGGGTGCAGCTCTCCTGTGATTTAAGAAATATTCGGTTAAATTTGCTTTAAGACCGTGCCACACGCACTATCGGCGCGGGAAAGCATCCACAGTTTTGCCGTAAACCCCGCAAAAACGGCAGCGTGGTTTAGTGCTTTGCACGATGGGATAGAAGATAACACGCCAAGAGGGGGGATTCGTAGACTCATCAGCCATGGTTTTTTTAATTCTACCCATTCGTCGCTTTTTTTCATTACGACTGTGAGCTTGGCGGCCCTTTTCTGATGTACGGTATCGGCTTTGGGCCATGCGATGAGCCATCAATTGCGCTTCACGGCGACAGCTGCTGGAGCAGTACAGATGACCGCGATAACATTGTCGACAAATATTAAATCGTAGCTGACAATGTTTGCATTCCAGTTCAATTAATAACACGTCACGGCACATTCGATCACCTTAGCTATTGAAAGCAATCGAAAGCCATGGTATGTAAAAATCGTGTGTTGGGCTTCCGTATGCTTTACGGTTTGTCCGCATTAAAGGCCTGAAGCGGCAACTTCAGGCCTTTTCTTATGTATAGGCTCCACAGATCTTCCGAAACTTAAATGAACGGTGGGTTTAGCATATTAACTGCCGTAAATAAAGCGCTTCAGTTTATTTGACCGACGCGGCGGGGTATCGTTTTTTTCCTTGTCGAGCAGGCGGGGTATGGTTTTTATTTAAACTGGCGGGGTACTCGCAGGGTCGGCGGGGTATTTTTTTAATAGGGCCGGTTATTGGCCGGGTATTTCAAATGTTGGAGACCTAACTTGCCAATAGTTGCAATTAATATAAATTGCAGATTTCAACAGGATATCCAAAAGCAAAAACCCCGCCTTCGGATCTGAAAGCAGGGCCTTGTCATTCACGCATATGCCTTCCCTTTGTTAAAGGTTAAAGCAATTATTAAGAGTTTTCGGCATATTCTCAAATTTTTATCAAAAAATCAACACTTTGGATTACGGTTAAAATTCCACGTGGTTTCAGATAGTTGGTAAGCTTTGTTAAAATTGAAGAAAATATGGGCGTCGCGTCTTCATTCTTGACATTAAGTGAAGAACGGGGACGCGACACGTTAGTTTTTCAGTGAATATTTAAGGTTTAAGATGTGATCCTATTCCTTTCCTTCTGATTTCGCGAAGCGATTCAGTCATTCTTCATTCGTCATTTCATCCAGTTTCATATAGATAACCAGGCAAACCCTTCACAGAAAGATATGTTTAGGAGCAGTCGAATTTTCGCCCATCCTAAACCTGCAGCTTGCGACTCTCCTCCGGTACCGGCTGACCGTCGGCATCGATGGCGATCAACGAAGCCGCCGTCCGGCCGTTGTCACCCGGTTCAACGACGACGCAGTGGGCCTCCTTGCCGCACCAGTTGCCGGAGTTGACATAAATGCGGTCTTTGACGAACAGGGAATCTTTATCGATTTTGGCGGCATGGGTGTGCCCGAACACCACGACCTTGTATCCATGCGCTTCGCTCAGACGATCGCCGAATTTCTCCAAATCCCCTTCGCTGGCGAGTTTCCGGCCGACTTTGAACGGCTGGTCATGGTATTCCAGGTTTTTATATAAAGATTTGACCTGATCGATAGTCAGCGTCTCCTCAGTGGACATCAGAATTTGCTCGGCCTTGGCACGCTCGGCCAGTCCTTCTATGATGGCCTCGAAAATATTCGCGCGTCCGCTGAACACATCAAATGCTTCGTCCAGGTAGCCGATTAAATCCTTGAAGCCTCTGACATACCCGCCCAGGTGTTCCGCCAGCCGGGTAATCGGGTAGCCGATGGGCAGGCCGTCGGCCACCTCCGGGTAGCTCTGGTTGAAAAGCGTGAACTGGTGCCCATGTTCAGCATGCAGGCCCAGTTCTGGATCATCATAGCCGGCGGAGTTTACGATAATTCCCGGTATCGCTGCCTGAAGCAGATCATCTGTCAGATCATAATCGTGATTACCGTTGACATAGTAAAGGTTCACATTCGAATCTGCAATTTGACGCAGTGTATCCAGGATCGGCTGGTTTTCTTCGCTGCCGAAAATCGAATCATAAGTCGGCGGAAGAGCATCGAACGGGCAGACCCAGGTATCGAAAACATCGCCCAGCAGCACCAGGTCTTTGACGTGGTCCTTTTCAGCCAGGATTTGTTGGTTTAAAAAGTTTAACAGGCGCTCGCCATGTTCGTCCGGAATATATCGAGCTCTTCTGTGAGGTTCCGGATCCCGGTAGCGTTCATCATCCCCAAAATGAATATCACTGATAAAAATACGTTTAGCTGTCATGATTGCCTCTTGTGAGTTGAAGGTTCATCTTGAAATCATTGTGCCGGAAAAATCCAACGGACAGTACAGACTACCCATTAGTCTATCCCGGCTATTGTCGACTATTATTAACCCGCCGGCTGATTACGTCGTTCCGGCCGTAAGGAAAAAAATTATGGGACGCAGATTTTCACAGACTTTCACAGATAAATTATTCCAGGTCCGCCTGGCGGCGGAAGAAAAAATGCAGCAAAGTCTGCGAGTGTAATTAGCTTTTTTTTCGCCGAAGGCGATTGGATTCATTGGTTTTTGAATCTGCGTGCATCTGCGAAAATCTGCGTCCTAAATTCCGTATTTTGAGTTGCAAATGGTCGGCTGTTTCTCAACGGTAATGTATTCCGGTTTCACTAGCGATCATTGTCGGAAAAAGTGATGGTCAACTCGCCGTTTGCAGCGGCGTCAACAACCATCGGATAAAATTTCCGGTAAGCGATTGTACTGGAAATGACGGACATATTTCCGGGATCGGTATTGGCTTGGGTACCCACAAGCAGACAACCTGCCGTATCTCTGTCCGTGTTGCCGCAATGAATTAAAATAAATTCGAAATTCGGGACATTTCTGACATGCAGCATGCCTCTGTGAATATCCCGGAATCGATCGGAATAGCGTTGATGAAATCCGCCTTCGGTCCTTAATGTGACCGAATAGGTTCCGGCCGGGATCCGGGTTTCACCGACGATTTTATCTTCCCGGAATTCGTCTTCCAGGCCAAAACACACGAATTGATTATCAACCATCACTCTGCTGATGGTGGTGTCTGCATCTGATATAAATCTATCGACATCGATTTTCATTTTTATCTCCTTTCGCCGGTGAGGCTTTCTAATATTTTCAGGACACCCCGGTCTGCCCCGGCACATCCCCTAAAGCTGAAAATAGCCAGAACGATCAAGAAAGAGGTTAAAGCCGGTGCGGCTTCATTCATGGTTCTCCCTCTAATTTGGATTGGTAATGATCGGCAATTTACCAGCAGATCTGAAACAGACGAACACGACAAATGGAGAGTTCAAAGAATCGTAAGAATCTGATTGATACCCGGACGAGGTTATAAAAAAAGCAGAAACGCTTCAGATCAATTGGAATAGAAACACAATGAATGGCAATAGTTTAATTTTCCTCATACCCCGGTTAGTAGGATGCGGTCAATGATTATTGGGGCTCAGTGAATTATCGGATTTCTTGACTTCCAAAATATTCGGATCCACAGACGTCCCAGGCGACATTTCAAACTCAATATAAAAAGAATATTGCCGAACCTGTTTTAGGTCAAGTACATTGGGATAGCAGCGTTATGGCTGAATCGAAAGGGACTTTCCCTGCTGGTAATGTATTTGATAAAAAGCAAATTATATGCCATATTACGGTTATTCAGGTCTCCAAATAACTTTTCTATCTATCTTTGCCTAAAATAAGGCCTTTAGACATAATAGATTGCCGCCCCGGAAGATTTTAGCACAAGTTCGTGATCTGATTTTGTCGACCTGATAGACAGCGGCATGTAAACTTTATAGGCATTGGCAGCAGTGCCATTAAGTAAGCGGCAAAGCTATTTTTTAAGGCGCCATCATACCGGCCAAAATGAGGATTCATATGGAACGGAAATCCGGCCATTTCTGGAAAAGAAAGTCCCTGAGGGAAATGACAAAGGCTGAATGGGAATCTCTTTGTGATCGCTGCGGTCGCTGTTGCCTGCATAGCGTGCAAGATGGGAAAACCGGCAAAATTGCGCTGCTCGCGATTGCGTGTCAGCATTTAGATACATCCACCTGCCGCTGCAAGGTATACGGGGACAGATCCAAAATCGAGCCGGACTGCAATACTCTGTCGCCCAAAGCCTTCCGGTGTATAAAAAAGCTGCCTTATACGTGCGCTTACCGATCACTTGTGGAAGGCCGGGAATTGGCGTGGTGGCATCCATTGGTTTCCGGCGATCCCAATTTGGTTCATGAAACCGGTATTTCCGTAAAAGGCAAGGTCGCAACAGGTGAGCACATTGACCTGGATCGGCTGGAATACTTCACCCAGGCCAAATAGCATCGAACCGAAAAATTAGAGAAACGATCTGCTTAAAAATCCCCAGACCAATCTGCAATTTAAAGGATAATGCCATTTAATCCCCCTCCCTCAATCCCTCCCGCCAGGGGAGAGAAGTCAAACTCCTCCCCCTTTGACGGGGGGAGGCCGGGTCGGGGGTAAATGAAATAAATAAACTCCTTGTCCTTAATTTTTTATATATATTCGAAAATCTCAAAAAACTCCCTTTTCTAGTTCTCGTTTTTTTATCGCAGAGTATTTATCTTTCAAGTAAAAGCAAGCACGCAAAAAAAATAAAAACAGTGGTTGACAGCAATGATACCATTTGATATCAATCCCGTTCGCCTATATTCAATATAGATTTACATCTACCCACGGAAAAAAGATCAGAAAGGAGGTTAATATGCCAAGCGACAATTTACATAATACATCTATTAACCTCCGGCTAGTCGGTTAATCTCTTCATATCATTGACCCGACCGGGTCGGATTATCAATCTTTGTTAAAAACTGATTCATAATAGACAGCCGTATTGCGTCTTTATGACAAAACTTGCAGTTTTTTGAGATTATGCAATCAAATTTAAATGACCGAAGTAGTATAAGAATTATTCGCACGGAGAACAGTTGGATTGAAGGTGACGCTGTTCGGCAACTGCAGCAGGCTTCGCGGCTGGATGGTGTTTTGTATTCTGTGGGATTGCCGGATTTGCACCCTGGCAAATCCAGCCCCGTAGGGGCAGCGTACAAAGTAAACGGGATCATTTATCCTGCATTAATTGGAAATGATGTGGGATGCGGCGTCGCTCTTTTTTCTACTCGCATTAAAAAAAAGAAAGTCAAAAGAGACAGATGGATAAATAAGCTCAAAGATCTTGATCAACCCTTTGATGACGATCTTGATAAGTGGCGGCGAATGTTTCTTCTGGACAGCAGTGCTAACGATATCGCCCTGGGTACAATCGGCGGTGGAAATCACTTTGCCGAATTGCAGTCCATCGAGAAGGTGTATGATAGTGATACATTTAACGCCCTTGGTCCGGACAAGAATTGTCTTTTTATTCTTGTGCATAGTGGATCGCGGTCAATGGGAGATGCACTGCTCCGAGAACATACGGATCAATATGGTGCGAAAGGACTAGCTGCGGGCTCCCTTCAAGCACGACGCTATTTGGCTGGCCATGACGAAGCGTTGAAATGGGCTGCTTGCAACAGGGCCGTGATTGCGCACCGCTTTGCTTCATCCATCAATTCCGAATCCAAGGCAGTGATCGATGTCTGTCACAACAGCGTCATGAGAAAATCCGATGCTGCCGGTTCTTTCTGGCTGCATCGCAAAGGAGCAGCTTCGTCTGAGTCCGATCTTGTTGTAATACCCGGTTCCCGAGGCAGTTTAACCTATCTGGTTAAGGCTAGGGGAGATCAGGAAAGAAATCTTTGGTCACTGCCCCATGGTGCCGGTCGAAAATGGAACAGAAGCAGTTGCAAAGGAAGGCTGCGAGATCGTTTTCCAGCCCAATCGCTTGTTCAGACGGCAATAGGCAGCTATGTAATATGCGAAGATAAAAACCTTTTATATGAAGAGGCTCCCCAAGCATATAAGAATATTGATGCGGTCATTGCCGATTTAATCGAAGCGGGTCTGATAGACGTGATTGCGACTCTAAGACCGATTATAACATATAAAATGAGGAAAAATTAGGTGGAAAATATAACTATAAGCGATTGCTTGAAAAGCCGTTGGATTCATCACAACAGACTTGAAAGAGGAAATCCCGCTCGTATTTATGAAGGCGAAGAATTTAGACTATAAAAATCAGGCCACGGGAATTTATTGAAAACTTGAGAACAGAGGGCTAAAAACACCGGTTATTCGACCTTATTCGGTAAATATTCATACGAAAAACCGCCCGATTTAAGATTGGCCCGGTTGAATCCATAATCCACTCCGAAATCTTGTAGACACCTAGAAAACAAATTATTGCACGCCTTTGGCCGGCCGGCCGACACCATATTGTAAAATATTTGAAAAGCTCTATCCTTAATGGTTGACGACTGCAGGCTGATGTGCTTGGATAACGATGCTTGTCGCTCTGGTTCATCTGATTCGACTAAAAAGTGCAGTTGGGGTATGACGCTCACGGTTGATGGTTAGTGCTGTTGTTGATCGATTTAAAATTTCACATTCATTTTCACGCAGAAAACTATACAGAGAATCTAAAAGAACACGGGGAAATAGGCATGAGAGAAAAAAGCTCAAACTTTGGCATTCCGCATGCAATTGTTGCGAAAGTTGTAGCGACTATTGCCACAGTCAGCATTATCTGGACCGGTTGCGGCGGCGGGGGCGGCGGCAGCAACGGCAGCACTTCTCCGACGGTCAATTCCGGCGCATTTGTAGACAGCCCGGTTGAAGGGCTTGAATATGAAACCGCCACCCAGTCAGGGCTGACAGATGAAAATGGAACTTTCAAATATGTAGCCGGAGAAACGGTTGCTTTCTACATTGGAGATATTGCCTTAGGGGAAGGCCCAGCCCAGGATACCGTTACGCCCATTGATCTGGTTGCCGGTGCAGTTGATGAAACAGACCCGACCGTGACCAACATATGTAGACTTTTGTTGTCACTCGATCACGACGGCAATCCGGATAATGGTATAACCATATCGCCGGAGACAAGACGGGAGGCGGAATTCAGGAATATCGATTTAGCTGCCAGTGTTACGGATTTCGAAAACGACCCTCAAGTGCAAAGCTTTCTGGACGTACTCAATGCCCTGAACGCATTTGCTGATTATGATGAGCGGCCATTATATCCTGCCGAACAGGCTAGAAGTCATCTTAGAGTGACCCTTTCTCAAATGAGGGAAGAGCAACACCCTGTAGAATTAGAAATAGGTCAGATTGTAGAATTAGAAATAGGTCAGATTGAGATTCAAAATTCAACCGAAACCGAAATATTCCCCAACAAAGAAACCATTTCAGATGACCGAATTTTGACCCAGAGGGAATGGTCGCACGCTGACCCGTCTGAAATCGATACACTTGTCGCGGGGATCAATTCAACCGCCTTTGATACCTACCATCAGCTTACAGAATATGGGATAAACCTCTGTTTCTCTCCGTATGCCATTTCAAGACTGATGGCCATGGCTTTAGCCGGTGCCAACGGCGAAACCGCATTTGAAATACAGGAGAGCATGAATTTTGCCTTCAACGGCGGGCGATTGCCTTCTGTTTTCAACGCACTGGACTTAAGCCTGGACCCCCAGCGCTTTGCCGGCGGAGACCCTGCCGACACTCGCCGCCTGGACACTGAGGCCGCGGCCTGGGGGCAGTCCGGCTATTGGGTTCCTGCACCGTATTTCAACTCTGTGGCTGCAAATTTCGGCGCACCCATAAAGGCCCTGGATTTCCAAAAGCGGCCCTACGCCTCAGATTCAGCCATAGAAGCCTGGATTTCACGCCAATCAGACGGCACTTTATCAAAGGCAATTTCGTCGGTGACTGACAGGGTTCGCTTGGCTTTGGCCAACATCATAACGCTGAACGCCACGTGGGACCAGCCATTTGATCCCAATCTTACAGCGGACGGCGGCTTCAGGAAAATTTCCGGATCGAATATCTCTGTACCGATGATGTCCAACACTGGAGAATACTTATATGCTCATGATGAGGACTTCGAGGCGATTGGCCTGCGGTTTGAAAACAGTTCCCTGGCCATGTTGGTCATAATTCCGGAATCCGGAAACTACAGCGATTTTGAAAATACCCTGGACATTTCCGTCTTTCAGTCAATTATAGAAAGCCTGGAACCAAGGACCGTATCGCTAACGATGCCGAAATATTCATTCATCATCGGGAAGAATTTGGTGAGTGCTTACAGGCAGTTGGGAATAAGCACGGCAATGGTCGAATTCGAAGCTGATTTTTCGGGGATCAACCCTGCTGACGACCTATACATCAACGGCAGTCGAATCAAGGCAAGCATCTCCGTCAAAGAAGGGGGTGTCCAAGGAGCGTGTTCGGCCGTGCTGTCGATGGAGGGTAATGAGGAAATCCCGGATTACCCGGGTATCGAGAATAGATCTGTATCAGCGGGTCTTATAGTTTATAGTGGAAGAAGGTCAGATTCAATTTACAGCATCGTGCTGGGAAGGCCGTTTGTTTTTATTATTCATGATACCGAAAGCGGCATCATCCTTTATATCGGCCGGGTTATGGACCCATCAGAATAATGGAGATTAGAAAATCTAAAACTAAGATATTTTCGCTGGAAGCGCTTTTTAAGATGGTGGAAATGAACAGTGCGTCGGCGACCTGAAATTTTCGAACTCCAGCAGCAGCCTTACTCGACTGCGCCGACCCAATGAAAAAATCCACCAAAAGCAGATTAACAGAAAAACAATTGACGGTGTTTCCGGGCAATACCCTTTTCGACAAAATTGCCCGGGCGGTGTGCCGCGCCGGAACCCTGCCCGGCAAAGAGCTTTTTGAAGCATGGGAGGTAGCCCGCCGGGTGCGCCGGAAATACCGCGGCGGCCGGGTTGTGGACCTGGCCTGTGGACACGGCCTTTTAGCTCACATCATGCTGTTGTTGGATAACAGCTCACCCCATGCCCTGGCAGTCGATCTGACTTTTAACGAAAACACCGGGAGGCTTTCACAGATCATTATCGACCGGTGGCCACGTCTGGCAAATCGCATCCATTACCTGAATTGCCGAGTTGAAGATTTTGACCTGAATCCGGATGACCTCGCGGTGTCAGTGCATGCCTGCGGCCGGTTAACCGATAGGATTATCGAAGCTGCGGCGAAGGCTGGTGCGAGACTGGCGGTACTGCCCTGCTGCCATGACTCGAAGACAGGTGATATGGGCGGACTTGACGGATGGATGGATGGTCCGCTGGCCATCGATGCAACACGGGCTGCGTGGCTGAGGACCGAAGGGTATTGTGTTATTACCCGGACCATACCCGAGGAGATAACGCCTAAAAACAGACTGTTGATGGCGCATCCCATATCAATCGATTCTTCGATCGGATAAGGGCGGCCTCAGGCTAAAGGACAGCTGGTTTCATCAGAAAAGATACTGCGCAAAATCAAGGCAGTTTCGATTAACTCATTGGCCGTTTCGTCCTCGTCCTCGTGCTCGTGCTCGTCCTCGAAGCTTTTTAGCCGCTTTCAAACCCGAGTACGAGGACGAGCACGATTTAAATACCCTGTTTTGGGGTTAATATAGGCGTAGTTTCATAATAGCGCGGCCTCCGGCTAAAGGACAGCCGGTCTGATCGAAAAAGAAACTTCATTTGAAAATCGTTCGCTCATAGATCGTGGGAGCGGTTTTCAACCGCGATTACCCAGTTGGGTAATCGCGGCCGGAGGCCACTCCCACAAACCAATAACTCATATCTGAATGGTTTTGAATATGTGTTTCATAAATGGATCTAGTACCGTCTTTTCCTGACACCTGAAACCTGAAACCTTGCTTTTTTGTGTAGTTTCACACGAGCGGTATTGAAAAAATTCTATGATGATAAGCCTATCCCGGGAATGTTGAGGGTATTTCTCTCATGGTTGCCATCGAATACTCTGCTACAAGGTTTCTCCGGTCGTAAACACCAATCTAAAGGGCGTTGCCGAATTCCCGGCCTGGTCCTTAAAATTTTTGAACTTTTCACTATTGATCCAAATCTCATACTCTTTATCGGGCTCCAATTTTACCGGCAAAATATTGATCGTATGCCCCGGTTTATAGTAAGGCTGACCGGTCATTTCAGGGAATTTGTCTTCGTCCGAATAAGCCCAGGACCAGTTGCCATCTTTCATGGGCTCATCAAACGTAACGATTATCTCAGGCGTCGACGGATCGACATCGATGCTTCCACTAACGGGATAGGTTTCAATAACGTTGGGCGCTTTGGTGTCGCTTGCTGTGCATGACACGCCAAGCAAAATGATTGCTGTCAAGATAAGGATACTGTTTAATCGTTTCACCGAATATCTCCTAGTAGTAGTTAAGCCCAATCCGGCAAAGCCGGTCGCCGCGTAGCGGTGATCCCGCTTTACCGGGGAATTGAAGATTGACCGTCTCATAAAAAGTCAAAAAACGACCTGTTTACGAGAGTGTATACTTGCCACCCATTGTCACAAATCCTGTGCAAACATGATTTGATTTCAATATATAGGCGCTAAAATTAAAACAACCGCATTTTCCGCCCTGGCAGGACTCGTGCAACACCAATAGACTAATTCATATAAACCTTAGCCTCCCGCCATTTGCGCCCGATTTCCTTTACGACGACGGATTGCGTGTCTAAACACTCGATGATGCTTATGGTCTCTTTTCCAACATCGACCAAAGAGCGATTGACCAGCCAGCAGTGACCATTGAAGATGATGAACCGATCGTTGAGCTTTAAATGTCGCCGGATATCGATCTCATGGCCGTCTTGGCGAAAGAAGTCAAGGTGTACAGCGGTATTGTCAGCCAATTCTTGATGGGATTGCCGGGTCAAAAACCGAATGGGAGTTTGTACTCTTTGAATGCAGTCAAAAGTTGCCTTGCGGATCTGAGTGTCAACAATCATCAATACCGTTTTGGAGCTGCCTAAAAATTTGATGAGAGACTCCTTGGTGGTGAAAAACAGGTTCAAGGATTTGGTCTGCCGAACGGATTTTTTCTTGCCGACCGGAAAATTCTGCAGCGCTTTCAGATGGGGAAGCATCTGTTCGTCAAAGATATTGACTTCCCAGGTGCTGTTTAAAATTCGATCTTCACACCGCTTCAGCAGTTTCGGCAGAATCGTCTCGAGGAATCTTTGGTTGTTTGCGCGATATTTTCGCTTAACCAGCTCCGTAACGAGTTTTTTGCGATCAGGATAAGAACCCTGATATTCGATCTTTAGACCGAACCGGCCGCAAAGTTCATCAAACTCATAGTCGCCGAAATATTCTTTGATGGCATCCGATATAATTTCTATGTTTTCTGATTCCATGCTAACTCTTTTCTGAAACTTTTTTTTGGATCTACGGAATACAGATGCAAAAATAATACCAGAACCATTAGGATTTTTCCATCCGACTAAAATCAATGCAATCTCAATAAGTTAACTTTAACGGCAATTTAGAGCCAGCCGCGGGCGCTGCCAAAGCATCCGGTAAGGCACCAATAGCCAAAGGATTTGTGCAATAAAGTAGACATATACAAAAAATGGTGTAAACAAAATATGACAAGAGAAAATCGGTGTGATAGCAGCCAAATTGACGCTGCCCAATCTATTGCGGATGTGGCTGAGATATATATTTTGCCGCAGACAACATGATCCTCCGGGACAGGTCAGAGACAATCGGCTGTGCCTTGAATCCTGCTGCCAGCGGGAGCGGAATGATGGAATACTGGGATTTTGGAATGCTGGGATAAGTGAAATGGAATCTATTTTTCTATGGATGGCACGGATCATTGTACAAAATCATACCATCATCCGCTTTCGAATCCCAATATTCCATTATTCCACCATTCCAATAATCCACTCGTAGCCCAAGGTAAACTCCACCGCTATAGGCTCGGATGCTTTCATGAAGGCGCATTAGTATGGGTATTGCCGGCTGCGCCTTTTACGGATAATTTCCTGTCGAAATTATTGGCTGGTTTAAGGATTTGAGGGATCAATGAACTGACTACTTGATGCAGACCTTGCGCACCTGCATCAGGTCCAGACTACCGCCAAAAATTTTTTCGACGCCGTCCTGCTTGAGGGTGGTCATGCCGTCCCGGATCGCCTGCACCCGGATTTCATCCACCCTGGCCTTGCTCTGAATCAACTTTTTAATCTCATCGGTTCCCATCAAAAGCTCGTGCAGGGCCATGCGGCTGCGATAGCCGCTGTTGTTGCACTCCTTGCATCCGACAGACTTCGACAAAACCAGATCATCATTATAATCGATATTCACATTGGCCTTAAACTCTTCGACGCCGTACTCCCGCAGCAGTTCATCATATTGCGCCCGAGTCGGGTGATAGCTTTCTCTGCAGTCCGGACAGAGCGTATGGCCAAGCCGCTGGGCCAGAACGCAGTTGACGGCATCCGCGAAATTAAAGGGATCCATGCCCATATCCAGCAGCCGGGTGATGCTCTCCGGTGCGTTGTTGGTGTGCAGGGTTGAGAGCACCAGATGACCGGTCAAAGAGGCCTGAATGCCGATGGAGGTGGTTTCCTGATCGCGCATTTCACCGACCATAATCACATCCGGATCCAATCTCAGAAAAGCACGCAAAGCCGAAGCAAAATCGAAGCCGATCTTGGGTTTGATCTGCACCTGCCGCAGTCGCCGCTGGGTGATTTCCACCGGGTCCTCGGCCGTCCAGATTTTGGTCTCGGGTTTATTGATATATTTCAGAGCTGAATGCAGGGTCGTCGTTTTGCCGGAGCCGGTGGGTCCGCAAACAAATATCAAACCGTATGGTTCGGTTACGGCCCCGCTGAATTTTTCGAAATTTCTGTGGGAAAAGCCGATGTTGTCGAGGGGCAGCGGCTCCTTGGAATCCAGAATTCGAATGACGACATCCTCCAATCCCCCCTGGGTCGGAATGGTGGCCACCCGCAGTTCGATGTCCTTTCCACCGTATTTTTTGAACTGGATCTTGCCGTCCTGAGGCCGGCGGTGTTCGGCGATGTCGAGGTCGGACATTATTTTTATGCGCGATATAACGGCGTTTTTGTAGTTGAAGGGTATAGTCTGGTAAAGCATGCAGTCGCCGTCGATTCGAATTCGCACATCGGTGTTTTCTTTGCCCGGGTAAGGTTCGATGTGAATATCGGAGGCGTCGCGAGCGTAGGCATCAAGCACGATTTTATTCACAAGCTTGACAACCGTGCTGTCCTCCTCGCCGATGGCCAGCTCGGCCTCTTCGATTTCTTCGGCCTCCTCACGGGCCTGCAGAAGGATTTCATCGATTTCTTCCAGCTGCTTCTCCTCCTGGGTAAACAGGGTGATGTAATCGAGGATGTCCTGCTTCAAAGCCAAACAAAATTTGAGCATTTGACCCGGGAAAAGTGATTTAATGATACCAACCCGCTCCAGATCATGCGGATTATCGATGGCGATCAGAATTTGCCCTTCTTCAGATCCCAGGGGCACCCAAAAATTATGCTTCAAAAACGGCACTTTCAGGTCAACCATGAGGTCGCCCGGAATCGGCTGATTCGGATCATAATCCACCGCATCCGCTTTGTAAAACTTGCCCAAAGATGCGAGCAGGTCACTTTTCGGGATATGGAATTTTTCAATCAAAACATCGGCCACCGGTATCTGATTTTCCCGGGCTTCGGCGACCGCTTCCTGCAGCTCCTTTTCGGTCAGGAGATGGTTCTCGACCAGGGAATCGAATTTTCCGATCGTGCGACGGGCAGCCAGCCGTTTTTGGTTGTATAGAGCGATGCCGAGGATCTTTGCCATTTCCTCGAGTGACTCGACCTCAGTGTCCGTAAACGCGGTGCCGGTTTTACGATTCACCAGTTGGATGACACCCATTAAATACTTTTTGAAGATTATGGGGACTGCCAATAGCTGACGGGTCGTAAAGCCGGTTAAATGGTCCCAGCTTCCGTCGAATTTCAAGTCAGGATCAATTGCCGCCAGTTCATCCTTATCATAGGTATTTTTCAGATTGACCGGCTGCCGCTTGGTGGCGCACCAGCCGGCAACGCTGTCCTTTAAAATCGGCACGCGAATCTCCGAAATATCACTCTCCGACTTAAAGCGGGACACAAGTTCCCGTCTTTTGATGTCGACCACAAAAAGCGTCATCCGTTCAGCATGAAACAGCGATGTGATGTCATCGATGAGGTTGATAAATATTTCGTCCAGATTTTCAGCTGAGTTGATTTTGTTGCAAATCTCCTGCAATCGTATCCGGTAGGTAACTTCGGATTTGAGGTGCTCGATCTGCTCGTCTTTCATTGTGGATGGTGCGGCGGCAGTGTTCATGGTTTTGATTTCCTGTGTATGATTGGTATTTTCCTGAGTCTGATATCGGTCGGGCCCGGGATTTTCTTTAGCTGCTGCAGAAGTACTTCTAAAATCCTTTACCTGCGCTTTGTAGATAGCCAGGATAAACAGTTCTCCAGCGGCAACTACCACTTGTGCATTCCAATTCTCGAGAGAACCTAAACTCCTGCCCAACTCTTATGAAACTGGTCTACAGTCAAGGTTTCAGGTGTCAGTGTTCTGGTGTCAGGATATAATGACCTAATTCCCTGACACCAGAAGTCTCAAGTGAAACCGCTTATTTTAGAAACGTAGGGCGGGCCAACGTGCCCGCCAAATTCGGTCGGCACGGTGGCCGACCCTACGTTGTCATATGAACAAAGTTTCTGACATTGATCAGACTGGCCGTTTTTTTGGCCAGAGGTCGCCGCTCTTATGAAACTTTTAATGACGATTGACGAATGGTGGAATCGCTTCAGGCTTGGGGCTTCGATCTTCGAGCTACGACCCCACACGTCACCTTCGGCTACGATCCGACACGTCGCTCGGTCGTTTTAAAAAGACCGTTCGACAAAAGACTCACGACAAGCAGAATACATTATTCGATGTTCGATGTTGGACGTTCGATGTTCGACGTTCATTAGTTTCTTTTCCGATCAGATCGTCTGTCCTTTAGGCGGAGGCCGCCGCTCGTGCGCCCTATCCCTTTATAATACACCTTGACATAGACCATACTATGGCATATAAATAGTCATACCAACAATCATATCAACAGGAAGCTATGCTATGGGCACTCAAAAAATCGCGATTACGGTACCTCCGGTTTTTCTTACAAAATTGGATTCTTGGGCGAAAAAAGCCGGAAAATCCAGGAGTCGATTCATCGTGGAAGAGATGAATAAGAGGCTTATGGAACTTGAGGATGAAGAAATTACACAGTTGTATAATAAGGCCTACGGCAATCCGGAAGATAGCGCCAAAAGCAGTGATTTGGCTGAGGAGATGCTTACAGCTGCTGCTGTCCATGAAGAGGAGGATAAATGGTAATTTGCCAGGGTGATGTTTTCTGGGCAGCTCTGCAACGTTCTAAAGGATCTGAGCCAAAAGATAAACGGCCGGTCGTCATCGTGCAACGAGATTCGATCAATCGCAGCCAGTTTCAAACGGTTGTGGTCGTTCCGCTCACGAAACAAACTAAACACGCGGGAATTCCCGGCAACGTATTGCTCCAAAAAGGAGATGCGAATTTGCCCGCAGCAAGTCTTGCTCGATGCACCCATATAATGGTGATTGACAAAAGTCGACTCAACGAGAAAACCGGTACGTTACCCAAGGAGAAAATGCAGAAGATAATAAGCCATATCATCTGGGTTCTGGGGCATGGTAGAGTACCTGACTAGTGGGATTGAGTCGCATAACCCGCGCTCATCAGTGTCCTCGTTTAAAACTACAATGAATGACGAATGTCGATTGACGAATGACGAATGATAGAATCGCTTCGCCTAGTTTTTTTAAAATAAATAGAATACATTATTCGATGTTCGATGTTGGACGTTCGATGTTCGACGTTCATTGGTTTCTTATCTTTGATCAGACCGGCTGTCATTTAGCAGGAGACAGTGCTTGTATGAAGCAAGCCGGATCCATATAATTCAAAAAACAATTGACATCCCCTGCTAAAAAACCTATTGGTCCAGCCAAATTCTAATTCCCAACAATAATTCTAAACAACTGGTTTCACATATGACGGAATGGTTTATCGTTAAGTGGTTTTTTGCGTTTTCACCGATTGCGGTGGTTCTGGTACTGATGATATTTTTGAACTGGAGCGGCAGCCGGGCCGGAGCTGCCGCTTGGCTGACGGCCCTGTTCGTCGGGATTGCGCTTTTCGGCGCGCACCCGGAACTGCTGGCCTACTCCCAGGTGAAAGGGGTGCTGCTGTCCTTAAATGTCCTTTACATCATCTGGACGGCCCTTTTGCTATACAATGTTGTCAAAGAAACCGGCGCGATCGAAGCTATCGGCACCGGCATCGAACGCTTCAGTGGCGACAAATCGATTCAGTTGCTGATCTTCGGCTGGATCTTCAGCTCTTTTCTGCAGGGCGTAGCGGGCTACGGTGTGCCGATTGCCGTAGTTGCTCCGCTGCTAGTCGGACTCGGCTTTTCGCCTGTGGTGGCCGTGGCCGTGCCGGCCATCGGACACAGCTGGTCGGTAACCTTCGGGTCGATGGGGGCCTCATTCCAGGCCATGATGGCGGTTACCGGCCTCAGCGCCCAACATCTCGGGGCATGGGCCGCGATCCTGCTGGGCCTGGCAGCCTATCTTTGCGGCATTTGTGCGGTCCACGTTTACGGCGGCTGGAAGATGATCAAACATAGCGCGGTGGCCCTGTTGGCAATCGGCACGACCATGGCCGGCGCCCAATATTTGCTGGTCACCGCCGACATGTGGACCCTGGGCGGTTTGGGCGCCAGCCTGGCCGGCCTGGTCGCCTGTCTGGCCGTTGCCCGTCTGAAAATATACAACCGCACCCGCCCGGCGGACATCCAAAGCGATATGAGCCTGAGCTGGGCGCTTTCGGCCTACCTCATATTAATCGTTATCGTCTTTATGGGCGTGATGTTCGATCCGATGCGAGATTTCCTGGGACAAGTTAAATTATCCCTTGAATTTCCGGAGATAACGTCCCGCACGGGCTGGGTCGTGCCTGCCGGAAGCGGAAAATCGATTAATATATTCGGCCACGGCGGCGCCCTCCTGGGGTATGCCACGCTGGTCAGCTACCTGGTATATGCCGCCAAGGGTTACTATACCCGGGGCGCTTTGCAGCGAATATTTTCAGAAACCATCAAAAGCGGCGTTCCCACCAGTTTGGGTATCGTGAGTATGGTCTGCTTCGCCATGATTATGGATCACTGCGGCATGATCTACCTGTTGGCCGAAGGCATTAGCCGGGTTTTCGGCAGCCTCTATCCTTTTTTTTCCGCCTGGATCGGATTGCTGGGAGCTTTTATGACCGGCAGCAACACCAATTCCAATGTGGTCTTCGGGGTACTGCAGCAGCAGACGGCCGAGCTGGCCGGGTTGAGTACCGCCATCATCCTGGCGGCCCAGACTACCGGGGGCGCCCTGGGGAGCATGATTGCACCGGCCAAAATCCTGGTCGGCTGCTCCACTGTCGGCCTGTCCGGCAAGGAAGGGCCGGTATTGCAGGCCACGATACGTTATGGTTTGCTGATCACGGCCTCGATCGGGATTTTTACGATGTTGGTAGCGGTTTTAATTTAAGTGGCAAAGGGTATAGGGTTTAAGGTATAAGGTATAAGGTTTAGGGTATAGGGTTTAAGGTTTAAGGTTTAGGGTGGAAGGTATAGGGAACCGGTGTTCGGCATTCGGCATTCGGTTTTCGGCAGCGGATTAGGGTCAAGGGTGTGGAAACCGGCATTCAGCTTTCGGCGCCAGGCCCACGGCAATAAATAAGGGTATATGGATTAGCATAGCGGCCGGATTCGGATTGGCACGACAGTTCTCGATCCGGTCGGCACGGACTTCGGCGAGCTCAGTCGAGCCAAGGCCGACTCCAAGAATGAGTTGAAGTTGCACAATGACATAAATGAGAGGTTTATGGTGATCTTTTGCGTCAATTCGCGGATAGCTGATTTTAACAAATTGCAATCATATAGAAAATGTTCTCATACCTAAAAAAGCGTATTCCCAATTTACCGTCCATCCTGCTGATATTAATGCTCGCAGTCCCGTTCGTGCTGTACTATTTTGCCAGATCCGGATCAGACGCCGGTGTCAAACTCTTCCTGGTGATCATGGGGGTAGTTATGCTGGTGGCGATGAAGAAATGATATCAACCCATCAACCCGGACAAGCCGGGATTGAGGGATTGAAGATTTGTTGATGTCGCTTCGCTCCGCACTTTTTGTAATGGACAGAATTCCTTAATTTGTCATTCGTCATTTGAAACGCCTTCCGACTTCCGAATTCGTCTTGTACCCTGATATTCGCTCCCTGCTCCATGCGCTCTGCTCCATGCGCTCTGCCCTCAGCCCCATGCCCTCTGCGTGCCGCGGATCGCTTGCAGAGCGAAGACGGGTCCTCTGCCTTCTGTCCATTGCAATTATTTCGGGCTTTTATTCATTTAAATCCGCATTCCGCAATCCCCAATCCGCAATCAAAACCCTTTGCCCCATGCGCTATGCGCCATGCTCGATCACGCGCATCGTCTTCCATTTACCCTGGTAATACCGCCAGCAGGTGACGGCGGCAAGCTGGCATAGAAAAAAGACGGTGCAGCCCCAGGCATAGTACAATCCCATCCGGAAGATTTCGATGCCGATGTAAAGCGGCAGGATCATCCCGAAAAAAGAAATCAAACCGATACTCCACATAATAAATCGGGTGTCGCCGGCGCCTTTGAGCACCGCGGTGCTGATCATGTAGATCCCATCCAGCAATAGGTAGGCGGCCACGAATCGCAGCACCACAACTCCCCGTTGCCGGATAGCTTCAAACTCGGCTGGACTGACGTCCCCCGGGCGAAAAAGTTCCAGCAGGGGCAGCGGCAGGGTCAAATAGAGCACCACCAGCACGGAGATATAAGATGCCACGATAACCATGGTGGCCCGGGCCGCCGCGACCGCCTCGGACGGCCGATTGCGGCCCAGGGCCTGCCCCACCAGGGTGCTGGTGCCGAGAGCGAAGCCAATGAGCGGCCTGAAGGACACGGAATCCAGGGCGATGCCGATATTGGTGATCGCCAATTCCTCCTTGCCAATGCGCCCCACCATCAGCACGAAGAAGACAAATCCGAATACATCCATGCTGAACTGCAGTGAACTGGGAACGCCGTATCGCAGCAGGCGCCGGAACAGTTCAATATCCAGGCGGCGGTTATCCAACACCTTGAAACGCTGGTTGTTTTCGCGACTGAAGACGAAAATGCCCAGCATCACTGCGGCCGTAGTCCAGGAGAACACGGTGGCGATAGCCGCCCCCAAAATTCCCAGTTCCGGGAATATCCAGAACCCGTTGATCAGGGCATAATCCAGCGGGACGTTCAAAAACATGGCAATAATGTAGATGATCATCACCGGCCGGGTGACGCCACGGCCGGTGAAAAAACTGGAAAAGCTCATCCCAACGATATGCACCCCCGATCCGATGCATAGCACCCTGAAGTAAATGACTTCGAGCGCCTGCACTTCAGCCGAGTGGCCGACCAGGCGAAAAAGCGGTCCCCCGAGAAAGGAAATGCCGATCATGATCAGCCAGGCAGCCAGGGCAAAATAGATGGCCTGCCACAGGGCGCTGCCCACCCTGGGCAAAGCGCCGGCCCCGGTGTATTGCGCGACGAACACATTGCAATATCCGGCGGTATCGGCAAAAAAGGAAAGAAAGACAAAGGCGCTGATCCCCGCCGGCAGGGCGGCGGCAATGGCGTCGATGGAGTAATTGGCCAGAAAGACCCGGTCGGTGAAGGTCATCACCACGGTGGTGGTCATGCTGATCACCAGCGGCAGGCTGATGCGCAGCACGCTGCGGTAGCTGCCGGTCGATTTTTGTGAAGTTGGTTGAGACATGGACTTTACCGAGCGTTATATCGGGTTTGAATTGCTGACGGCCGGGCGGTTCATGGACGAATTAAAAAGTAAACCGGACTATTAGCACATGGAATGTAAATGTAAAGGAATAATCCGCGATTAAAATCCCCGTTGACAATTTGGGGTACCTTCGGTAGGTGTCTGATACTAGCAAAATTCCGGCTTCAGAGGGCCCGTCTTTGGTGCACTCCAGAGGGACGTTGAAGGTGGCAACTTTTACAAGCAGGTTTCAGGTATCTGGACAGATGGCATAGCCGATCGTCTCTGACCTGGCCCAAAGGACTGAACAGGTTTACTGCAGCAAAATAAAATTCCGGCGCCGGCAGGCTCCGCTCTCGACTGTCTACCATTGCAAAGGAACCGAGGCGGCTAATTTTATGATTCATTTAGTAAAAGCATTTTGTTATTTTATTGTATCATTGGCAATCGTTAGTGTTTTCGATCGGGCAGCAAACATAAATGTGGCCCGGGCCCAGGAAACTTATGTGGTTCAGCCTGCCAAGCGTGAACTTACGCTGACCGGCTACACACGCAGCGAGACGACCGCAACGCTTTCATCGGAGGTCTCCGGCCGCATCCTCCAAATCAATTATGACGTTGGCGGGGCGATTGGTGAACTGCCGTTGCTCGATATCGATCCGACATTTGTTGATCTGGATATCGCCGCCACCCGTAAAAACCTGGAGTTGTTGAAGATTACCCGCCAAAAGCGGCGATCCCGGGTGAGTTATCTCAACAAGGATTTCGGCCGTATCGACAAACTCTTTCAGCGCGGCAGTTCCACGGAATCGCGGCTGGATACCGTCCGCGAGGATTTGGTTCAGGCCCGATTCGACCTTAAATCCGTCGAAGTTGAAATCGACATCACCCAAACCCAACTCCGGGAGCTGCAGGAACGTAAGAGTCGGCATAAAGTTTACGCCCCCCAAGGCTGGATCATGGTGGCCAAGCTGGCAGAGGCCGGTGAGCTGGTCACGGTCGGGACGCCGGTGGCCCGGGTTGCCGATTATGAACATCTTGTCGTGCCGTTGTCGGTTTCGGCCCCGGAACTGGCGGCTATCCGGCAGCTGCCGCCCGAATTTGATGTTCGGCTCGACGGCCAATCTGCCAGGGCGGCCATCAATTGGATCAATCCGGAGTTCGACGAAAAGACGCGCAAATTAAATATTGAACTGGCTCTGCGCAGCTATCCGGGGCCCAGGCGCGGCGGCCTGACGTGCCAGCTCAGGCTGCAAACGGATACCGAGGGATTGTGGGTACCCAAGCAAGCCGTCATCAGCCGCTATGAGAACCCGCGGGTTTTTCTGAAAGCGTCCGGCGAAGAAATCCAGGTGCTGGTACTCGGCCAGGCCGAAAACCATTTAATCATCGCCGAAGATCCCCGCCTGCTCCCGGGCACAGTGTTGCGGTCGGCGGCGACAGCGCGAGCAGCAGCGACTGCAGAACAGGATCAGGGACGATAGATGCCTACTGCAAATAATCCGGTCCCTGGAATCCCGGCCTTGATTTACTGCGCAGGAAGAACTATATGACTACATTATACAGCAGTGTTCAGGTGTCAGGTGTCAGGTGTCAGCAACCTAAATCAAACCTTTGAAGCAGAGTCGCTTATGAAATGGATTTTCATTAACGCGCCTTGACCTTCGGTTTCAATGCTCATAGCGATTTAAATTCGCTCTTTCCTGACACCTGAAACCTGACACCTGAAACCATAAACCGAACTGACGAAGGGCTGGGCCAAAACCCTCTGACCCGGCCCAAAAGGAACAAGTTTCCTGCAACAAAATTAGCCCATGAAATCCGTCGTCCGCTTTTCCATCAAACAGACAGTTTTCCTCAACGTCGTTTTCGTCATCCTGGTCGTCGCCGGCGCCTTCAGCATATTTACAACGCCGCTGGAAAATATGCCCGTCGTGGATATGGGCAATGTTTTCATCAACACGGTCTACTACGGCGCATCAGCTGATGACGTCGAGCAGCTGGTGACGGCTGAGATTGAAGAGGCGCTGGATGGCTTGGAAGACGTCGAATGGATAAAATCGGACTCCTACCGCAACTTTTCGTCCGTGGAAGTAAAATTTCTGGATGATTCGGACTACCGCGACCGCTATGACGAACTGCGATTTCGGGTGCTCAACATCAAGGACGAACTTCCCCCGGACGCGGACGAATCCACCTTCATGTACCTGGACACCAATGCCTGGCTCCCGGTGGTGATCGTCAATATCACGGGTGAGCTCTCCCAGCGCAGTTTGGAGCGTTATGCCGCCGAGCTGCGCACCAGCTTGCTGACCATACCCGATGTCCGTGATGCAACCATCGAAGGCGAATACGACACCGAGTTTCACATTTCCCTCGACCCCGTCAAATTGCGTCGATTCGGCATCACCTTCCAGCAGGTGGTCGATGCCGTCAGCTCCGCCAACACTAAAATTCCCACCGGCCGGTTCCGGACCCGAGAATCGGAATTTATGCTGGATGCCGGCGACCGCCTGAACTCCCAGGAAGAGGTTTTGAACACGGTCGTGCGCCGGGACGGCGACGGCAATTTTGTGCGGATCCGCCATCTGGTGACCAACGCCCGCCTGAGCCACCGCGATCCATCCGTCATCCCGTCCGTCAACGGTCGCAGCACCGTTCGATTGCCGGTCACCAAAGAAGAAAAAGGCAATGCCATAGAAATTTCGCAAGCCGTCAAGGAGACCGCCCGGGAGTTCGAAAGCAAACATGCGCGCGATGGCATTCAGGTCATATTCACCAACGACTCGACCATCGAGATCAATGATTCTCTTAACACATTGGGCGGCAACCTGCTGCTTGGCATGGGCCTGGTGACACTCGTTTTGTGGGGCACCCTGGGATTTCGCAATGCCATGTTGACAGCGATCGGGATTCCATTCGCTTTTTTGTGCAGCGTGCTGATGATGAAGATTACCGGGGTTTCGTTGAACACCATCAGCCTGTTTGCTTTCGTGCTGGTCACCGGCATTATGGTGGACGACGCGGTGATCATCGTCGAAAACATCTATCGTCATTTTCAGATGGGCAAGTCACGCAAGGAAGCCGTCATCGACGGCACCTCCGAAGTCATGCTGCCCGTCATTGCTTCGGCCCTGACGACAATTCTGGCATTTATCCCTATGCTGCTGATGTCGGGCTCAACCGGCGACTTTTTTGCCTACATCCCCAAGACGGTGACCTATGCCCTGGTGGCATCCCTGATCGAGGCCCTGTTCGTGCTGCCGATTCATTTTCTGGAATGGGGCCCCAGAGACGGCTCCCGTTCCGCTCACAAAATGCAGGAGCACGATGCGGAAGATGCCTTTTCCCACCTGTCAAGCGGCATATTTGCCCCGTTTTGGATCGCTTACCGCTGGTCGGTTGAAAATATTTTAAACCACAAAATCATCGCGTTTACGGCGATGACCGTTATTCTGGTCACCGCCGTCGGAATCCTGGTGCTGTCGGCCAGCGGCGTGCTGCCGTTGATCAAGGTCGAATTTTTCCCGGGCAACTATTTCCGCTACCACGTGACGGTCAACACACCGGTCGGAACCGCCATTGAAAAAACGGACGCCATTGTGCGCGATTTATCCCGCCACATCATGTCCCTGGGAACGTCCCAGGCCCAGTCCACCTCAGGCAGCGCCGGTTACTACGAAGATGAGGACTACACCCGCCATGACGGCAGCCACTATGGCCAGATCGTGGTGACCCTGCCGGAGGAAAAAAATCGCGATTTTCCGGAAAATCCGGCCAACGATCCCCAGCTGCACCTGGAATATATCCGGGGCCAGCTGGCCGATTTCGCCCGCCGGAAGTACTCGGCCGACGGTCCGATGCCCGTCACAAGGGTATTTAAGGAAAGCGATGGCCCGCCCACCGGTAAGGCGGTCAATATCCGGGTAACCGGGACAACCCTGCTGGATGCCGTTGACGCCGCCGATCGACTAAAAGCCTTCCTACAGCAGGAGCCCGAACTGGCGGATCTGGTCGATCTGGCAGACAACCGGCCGAGTTTCCACAAGACCTTCAAGTTCGTACCCAAGCAGGAAGCGGTTTTCGAATTCGGGTTACAGCCGGCCACCGTCACCCGGATGGTGGCCGGGGCTCTAAACGGCGAGTACGTGGGAAAATTCCGCACCGTGGATGAAGAAGTCGATTTGATGGTACGCATCGCCCGTCAGGCGGATCGGGGAAATATCAAAGGTAGCGGACTGGCACAGCCCCTGGACGTTCTCGGCATACCGGTGGTCGAAGACAGCACTTCGCCGGTTCTGCTGCGGGATCTGATCGAAGTGAAACCGGTCAATGAGCCCGATGTGAAATCACGCTATAAAGGCAAGCCGACCGTCACGCTGACCGCCGATATCAGGCCCGGCTCGCGGCTTTCGCCGGCCCGGGTCCAGGTACTGGTAAACAGATACGTGAAATCCAATGCCGATGAATTCAGCGGGGTAACTTTTGCGTTCGGCGGTGAATTTGAATCCACCAGCAAGTCCTACGCCTCGCTAACCATGGCCTTTTTCATCGCCTTGCTGGCCATCTATATGGTGCTTTCCAGCCAATTCAAAGACTATATCCAACCGCTGATGATCATCTCATCGGTCCCCATGGCGCTGATCGGGGTGGTCTTTGGATTGTTGATCACCCGCACCACGTTTACCATCGGCAGTTTTTTAGCCATCATCGGTCTGGCCGGGCTGGCGGTCAACGATTCGCTGCTGCTGATCGACTTTATGAACGTCAGGCGGCGCCAGGGCAAACCCTTGCGCCAGGCCGTCATCGAAGCCTGTGCGGCCCGCATGCGCCCGGTGCTGATCACCACCATCACCACCACCTTGGGGCTGCTGCCGATGGCCATCGGAATCCCCAACAAATCCATCTCCTGGTCCCCTATGGCGACGGCCTTTGTTTCAGGGCTGATCAGCGCAACGGTTCTGACGCTATTAATTACCCCGGCCAACTACGAAGCCTTCGAGCAGTTGAAAGCGTTTTTTAAACGAGTATTTCGCCGTAAAAAGCTGTCAAAAAGAGTGTTGTCCCGGCAGTAGACGTCTTGGCGTTCGAGGGGATGATATCGTAAAGATCCGGGTAATGGTGCACCAAAGATGGGTGATCGAGGAGGCAGCTTCTATCAGCAGTGTAGAGGTGTCGGGTTTCGGGTGTCGGGTGTCGGGTTTCGGGTGTCGGGTGTCGGGTGTCGGGTGTCGGGTTTCGGGTGTCGGGTTTCGGGTTTTTTTCGGGTTTCGGGTTTCGGGTGTCGGGTGTCAGGTGTCGGGGAATAGAGGACAGTTGACAGATGACAGACCTGTGCCCGCTGTACTCCTCTTATGAAACTACATCTATATTAACCCAAAAGCAGGGTATTTAAATCGTACTCGTCCTCGTGCTCGTCCTCGTTCTCGGGTTTGAAAGCGGCTCAAAAGCTTCGAGGACGAGGACGAGCACGAGGACGAGAACGAAACGGCAAATGAGCAAATCGAAACTGCCTTGATTTTGCGCAGTTTCTTTTCTTCGATCAGACCGGCTGCCTTTTTGCCGGAGGCCGCCGCTCGTGTGAAACTACATTAAAAGCGATCCGCAGAATGTCGAAGGGTGGAATCGCTTTGCTCAGTCTTTTAATAAGAAAGATAGAATACATTACTTCGACATTCGATATTCATCATTCGATATTCGATATTCGCTTTTTCAAAGTTTTTTTTTCGATTAGACCGGCCTCTTGTTTGGTCGGCTGACACCTGAAACCTGACACCTGAAACCTCAAACAGCCTGGACGGACGGCATCGCCGCTGGTCTCTGAATTGGCTCCCAGGACCAGGCATTCTGCAACAAAACAAAAACCCCGTTACCACGAACATGGAACGGGGTTTGTAACATGCAAGCGGCCATTGCCAAAAAGGCCTGCCGCTCTATAGCAGCAAAAAAAAAACAATATCCAATTTTTCCCCAGAAAAATTGGATTTAGTTCACACTGGGCCTGGGGTAAAGCCCGGCGGCTTCAACGATCTCCGGCACTTTTTCTTCCCATTCAATGGCCATGATGTGAAAGCCTTTGACGCCTTCGCATTCCTTGAGACGCTCGATGGACTCGATACACATCTTGATGCCTTCGGCTGCCTGCTTACCCTTCTCGACGCCCTGCAAGCGTTTGATGACTTCATCGGGTACATCCATGCCGGGCACCCGTTTTTGCATGTACTTGGCCATGCCGACACTTTTCATGGGGGTCAGCCCGGCCAGGATATAGCATTTTTCATGCAGGCCGCGCTCCCGCACCCCTTCCATCCATTTCTCGAATTTATCGAGGTTGTAGATGCACTGGGTCTGAATGAATTCCACGCCGGCCGCGATCTTTTTGGCCAGGCGCGGCACCCGGATTTCAAAGGGATCGGCAAAGGGGTTGGCGGCCGCCCCCACGAACATCTTGACCGGCTGATCCAGGTCATCACCGCCCAGGAATTTCGCCTCATCCCGCATCAATCTGACCATTTGAATCAGCTGCATGGAATCGATGTCGTGCACATTCTGACCCTTGGGATTGTCGCCGAAACTTTGATGGTCGCCGGAAAGACACAGAATGTTATTGATATCAAAAGATGCTGCGCCCAGGATATCGCTTTGCAGGGCGATGCGGTTGCGGTCCCGCGTCACCATCTGCAGCACCGGCTCCAACCCGTTGAGCTTCAGCCGGATACAGGCCGCCAGGCTGCACAGTCGGGTCATGGATGTCTGATTATCGGTAATATTGATGACATCCACATGGTCTTTGATCAACTCCGCTTTCTCTATGATTGGCTCGGGTTTGCTGCCCCGCGGCGGCCCGCACTCAGACGTTACGGCATAATGTCCTTCGCTTAAGATTTTTTCGAGTTTGCTCGCTGTTTTTAGGCTCATTGCTGCACATCCTCCCTGACTACTTTTCTGGGGCCCCCGGCTCTGTCGGACGACCAGTCTTTGATTGGACAAAGGGTTTCATATTGGTCCAGTTTATCCAAGGCTTTCATGCGATCGACGATCAGCTGCCAGGCGCATTCGACTTCGGCGTTAATTTCGCATTTGCCGGTGGTCGAACCGCCGCAGGGACCGTTAAACAAGCGCTTGGCACACCGCGCAACCGGGCAGATGCTGCCGGTCGTCGCCAGGATGCACTGTCCGCAGCCTTGGCAGCGTTCCGTCCAGAGTCCCCGTTTTTCGGTGGCACCCATAAAGCAGGTGTTGACCCCCGGGTAGATCATGGTATCCGGATACTGTTCAGCCGTAAACTGAACCCCGACGCCGCAGGCCAGGGAAAGGACGGCATCATATTGATCGATGGTATCCCGAATCTCCTCGACATATTCCTGATCACACTGGCGCTCCAGGGTCATTTCATCAATCTTGACCTCATTTCCCTGGTTCTGGGCATTCATTCGCAAGGCGGACGCCAGAACCTGAACCTCTTTCTTGCCGCCGGCCTCGCACACCGTGACGCATTCGTTGCATCCCAGGACGAGGATGCTTTTGTGGTCCTTGAGGTACTCGATTATCTCCTCAACCGGTTTTCTATCTGCAACTATCATTGAACAGACCTCTCATAAAATTTAGTTGATTGGTTTATTAGTTGACTGGTTGACTTGGTGATCGGCCAAATCGCCGGAATTAGCTTGACTCTTCAACTAATCAACCATTCAACTAATCAACTTTTATTCCTTATGCCGCTTTATTTTTGGCCAATTTGAGCGGGTTGGGGCCGAGTTCCTTAATTTCGGCCGTAAACTCTGTGGCGTACTTGGCAAAGCGCGGCCCCTCGCTGGAAGATAGATTAAACATCTTGGCCCGCTCGCCGCCGATACCGATGGTATCCAAAATCTTTTGGGCCTGCTCGACCCTGCGCCGGGACATCAGGTTGCCGGTGTTAAAATGGCACTCGCCCTCCAGGCATCCGATAACACATGCACCGTCGGCGCCTTTCTCCAAGGCCCGCAATATGTGAATGACATCGACTTTCCCGGTGCATGGGACACGAACGATATTGACGTTCGTCGGGTACTGCAATCGCATCGAACCTGCCAGGTCCGCTGCCGTGTAGCCTCAGTAATTGCAGCAGAATGCAATAATGATCGGCTCAAAATTTTCACTCATAGCGTATAATATCCTCTCCGTTGAAATTCTAAAAATAACAAAGTTGCCTAAAATGGGGCGCTTCGCGGTGCTGAATGAGCGCTTCGCTTGAGGAGCGCTTCGCTTGAGGAGCGTTTCACTCGAAGAGCGCTTCGCTTTAGGCAAATACAGTTTCGATCCTATTTTATCCTTAGACGCTTACGTTTCAGGTTTCCAATTTCCACCGGTATCACTAGCCTCCTAAGGCCTTTCAATCCAACCTCCTGCTTCAACGCTGTACCGTGTGCACCATGCGCTTTGCCCTCTGCCCCATGCGCTTTGCCCCATGCGCTTTGCGCCATGCGCTATGCCCCATGCGCTTTGCGCTGTCAATCCGCAATCCGCAATCCAAAATCCGCAATCAGAGCACTCCTTCCAACAGCGCCTCCACCTTGCACAGGATCTGGTCGTCTTCGTACCAGTTCAGCTGGATGGCCTTGGCCGGGCATTCGGCACAGCAGATGCCGCAGCCGTGGCACAGGGCCTCGTCGATTTCGCTGACACCGTCGGCATTGATTTTAGGCACTTCATAAGGACAGGAGCGCACACAGATCAGGCAACTGGCACATTTATCGGCCTCCACCGTAGCGGTGACCGCCGACAGGGTCAGGTTGGCCTGGGACAGGAATGTGATGGCCCGGGCCGATGCCGCGTAAGCCTGGGAGATCGTCTCGGACAGCAGCTTGGGGCTGTGGGCCGTGCCGCACACGAAAATGCCCTCGGTCGCCATGTCCACCGGCCGCAGTTTGACATGGGCCTCCATGAAGTAGCCTTCCGCCGTGCGGGCCAGTTTGACGATCGACGACAATTCCTCGGTGTCTTCCGCCTCCATGCCGGCGCTGAGCACAACCAGATCCGCCGAGGTCTTCACCCTGCGATTGAGAATATGATCGCTGAAAGTGACTTCGACGCCATCGGCGGTGGTTTCCACCAGCGGCGGATCCTCGGCATCATAGCGGAAAAAGAAGACACCTTTTTGGCGGGCCTCGGTATAATAGTCTTCCAGCAGGCCGTAGGTGCGAATATCCCGGTACAGGACGTAGACATTCATGTCGGGATTGATTTCTTTCAAATGCAGGGCATTTTTAACGGCGGTCTGGCAACAAATCCTGGAACAGTTTGGATTTTCCTCGTTGCGGGAGCCGACACACTGGATCATCACCGCCGTCTGAGCATCGCCGATTTCGTCGTTTTCCATCTTGGCGGCCAATTCAAGCTGTGTCATGATGCGATCAGACTGCCCGTATCGATATTCATCTTCCTTGGGCTGATATTCATGGGCACCGGTGGCCAGGATAACCACCCCGTGGTCGATTTTGCGCTGGAGCATTTCCGGTCCGACCAGCAATTCCGTGGTAAAATTACCCTTGAATCCCGAAAAACCGACGATCAACGCATTGGTCAGGATCTGAATTTTGGCATGATCGGAAACCTTCGCAACGAGCTCGCCCAGGTAGGTCTTGACCTTGGCGCCTTCGATGGTCGCCGTCAGCCGCCTGGCCAAACCGCCCAGCTCGGCTTCCTTTTCAACCAGGACCACCTCATAGCCCTGATCGGCCAGTCCCAGAGCCGCATTCATGCCGGCCACCCCGCCGCCGATCACCAGGCCGCGCTGCACTACCGGGATCTTCTTTTCTTCCAGGGGATGCAGCGTACCGGCACGGGCCACGGACATGCGCACCAGGTCTTTGGCCTTGTCGGACGCGTCCTCATTGGAGTCGGAATGGACCCAGGAATCCTGGTTGCGGATGTTGGCCATTTCAAACAGGTACTTGTTCATGCCGCAGGCTTCCATGGTGTCCTGAAAGATCGGTTCGTGGGTTTTCGGGCTGCAGGCAGCCACCACCACCCGATTTAATTTGTGCTCTTTGATGATGTCCTTCATCTGATCCTGGGAATCCTGGGAACAGGTAAAGAGATTCTGGGTCGAGTAGACCACATTCGGCAGGTCCTTGGCATATTCTTCCACCGCCGCCACATCCACCACGCTGGAGATATTGATGCCGCAGTTGCAGACAAAGACCCCGATCCGGGGTTCCTCGCCGCTCACATCGATTTCTTCCGGCACCTCGACGCTGCGGGTCAGGGTGTCCCGGGCCTCGGCCAGCCGCGATCCGGCGGCGCAGGCCGCAGCACTGGCTTCAATGACCGAACTGGGAATGTCCTTGGGCTCCTGGAACACGCCGCAGGCATAAACGCCGGCGCGGGAGGTTTCGATCGGCGTAAAGGGATGGGTTACCGCGAAATTGGACTTATCCAGTTCAACCCCGAGTTTTTCCGCCATATCAGCCGTGGATTTGGGGACCTGGAGCCCCACCGAGAGCACGACCATGTCAAACTCTTCGATTTGAAGCTGACCGCTGTCATCCATATACCGCAGGCTCAGGTTGCCGGTGTCACCGACCTCGTCCAGCGAATGGATGCGGGATTTGACGAAGCGAATGCCGGCATCCTTGGCGCGGTTGTAATACTTTTCGTAATCCTTGCCGAAGGTTCGGATGTCCATATTGAACACGACACAGTCCAGGTCACCTTCGGCATGCTCCTTGGCAATCATCGAGTCCTTGCAGGCGTACATGCAGCACACCGATGAACAATAGCCGTTGCCGCATTGATTGTTGTCCCGGGAACCGACACACTGCAGCCAGGCAATTTTCGTCGGCTCCTTGTCATCCGAAGGCCGCTTCAGGTGCCCCATGGTGGGACCCGACGCACTCAACAGCCGTTCAAACTCCAGGCTGGTGACGACATTGGGGCTGGTCTTGTAGTGGTAGACGTTTTCCAAGTGGCTGGGATCATAGGGCTCGCTGCCGGGACACAGGATGACGGAGCCGACATCGAGCTCGACGATTTCTTCTTTCTGCTCGTGGTCGATGGCATTGGCCAGACAGGCATCCACACATTGGTAACATTCACAGCAGTACCCGCAGTTCAGGCAGCGGGCGGCTTCCTGCTGCCCGGCGGTTTCCTGATAGCCCAGTTCGACTTCAGCAAAATTGCCCCGGCGCTCTTCCACCGGCAGCTCGGGCATCCGGGCCCGCGGCAGCTGGGGCTCGTCATCGGGAACCGGCCGGTAACAGGGTTCATCGTAAACGATGGGTTCGCGACCCTCGGCCATGTCGCGGCCTTCCACATAGCGCAGAATGGATTCGGCGGCTTCCTTGCCGGCACCGATCGCGCCGATGGCCACCCAGGGGCCGGTTTGCAGATCGCCGCCCGCAAACACGCCCTCGCGCTCGGTGGCAAACGTCACCGAATCGACGTCGGTGGTGCCCCAGCGCGAAAAGGTCAGGCCGGTAACATTTTCGATGGCGGAAAGGTCCGGTCGCTGGCCGATGGCCGGAATCAGTTGATCGATCTCGATGTCATACTCGCTACCGGGTATCGGAATCGGCCGCTTACGGCCCGAAGAATCCGGTTCGCTCAATTCCATACGGATGCAGCGCAAACCAACCACCTTGCCGTCCCGCGTCAGCACTTCCTGGGGCGCGGACAGGTAGGTAATCTGTGTGCCCTCGTCTTCGGCAGCCTGGATCTCCTCCTCCCAGGCCGGCATTTCGGCCCGGGTGCGCCGGTAAATGATATTAACCTCGCCGGCTCCCAAACGAACGGCCGCGCGGGCCACATCGATGGCCACGTTGCCGCCGCCGATGATCGCCAGCTTCCGGCCGACTTCGGCCTTGCCGGACAGGTTGACTTCTCTTAAAAAGTCGACACCCTGGCGCACGCCGTTGGATTTCTCACCGGGAATTCCCAGCTCGATGCCCTTGTGGGCGCCCAACGCCAGATAAACGGCTTTATAGCCATCATTCAACAGATCGTCGACCGTCAAATCCGCGCCCAGGGCCGTGCCGGTTTTCAGCTCCACCCCCAGGTTGGTAATGACTTCGATTTCCTGGTCGAGCACTTCCCGGGGCAGCCGGTGCGCCGGGATACCGACCCGCAGCATACCGCCCGCTTCGGGCAGGGATTCGTAGATGGTGGAAAGGATCCCCTTGCGGGCCAGGTGATAGGCGCAGGAGAGCCCCGCCGGACCGGATCCGATAATGGCGACTTTTTCCTGCCGGGGGGTCGGGCATTCGATCTCGATTTCGCGGCAGTCATACTTATCGGCTGCCAGCCGCTTCAGGTCCCGAATGGCCACCGGCGAATCCACGTCACACCGGCGACAGGCATCTTCACAGCCGTGGGGGCAGATTCGGCCGAGCACACCGGGCAGCGGGAGATCTTCCATGATGATTTCCAACGCTTCCTTGTAACGGCCCGTTTTGACCATGTTCACGTACCCCTGCACGTTCAATCCGCCCGGGCAGGCCAGACGACAGGGCGCTTTATCCCCTTTATCGATGGCAAACGCGCCGGGAATGGCCTGGGCATACTGCTTGTAGGTGGCTTTTTTAGGAGCAAGACCTTCCTGATATTCATCCGGAAGTTCGACGGGGCAGACCTTGGTGCACTCACCGCAGCTGGTGCATTTATCAAGATCGATGTAGCGGGGTTGTTTCCGAACCCGGGCCTTGAAGTTGCCCGGTTCGCCTTCAAGTTCCAACAATTCGCTTTCAGTTAAAAGCTCTATGTTCAGGTGCCGGCCGACCTCGACCAGTTTGGGCGAGATAATTCACATGGCACAGTCATTGGTTGGAAAGGTCTTGTCCAACTGGGACATTAAACCGCCGATGGCGGAAGATTTTTCCACCAGGTGAACTAGATAACCGGAGTTGGCTAGATCGAGAGAAGCCTGCATTCCGGCGATTCCGCCTCCGAGAACCAGAACAGATCCATTGACGTTTTCGGTCATGTTGTAAAGCTCCTTAGTATAATTTATTGAGTCTTCTGCAACTACATTGTAGCTGCAATGTGACTATAAAAGAGGACAAAAACGATGTCAAGAAAAAACCATAGTGATTTAATATGATATAAGACGCGATCGTGAAAATCGCTGTTATCTATAGTTATCCCACCCAGCCACGCCCCTGAATTCAAGCCGGGAACGCGCGAAGAAGCGAATTTATTCGTTTTGAGGGATTTTGTCAACCTAAATTTTGTGTATCGAATTCAATCACCGCCGTTCAGCGACTTTCGCGACAATGGCTCAAAATGGGCCTTGAAACTCGGGATTCGCCATGCTAATGTTTGATTTTCCAACAGCCTTAGGGAATGTCGAAGGTCGAATGTCTAATGAAGAATGATGGAGGTCGCTACGCTCCATCTTTTTTTTAATTTAAAATTGAAAGAATTCCTCAATTCGTCATTCGTCATTCGACATTTTTAACGTTTGCCCGTTGTATTTCTAAAATGCATCAATAACCCGTTGATCACCAGAAAAACCGGAGCACCCAACACCATGTCCCCCAAAGAGCCTTCCATCATCAATATTGCATTTGTGGGCGGCGGCGACTTCTGCCGCGAAATTCTTGAGAAAACAACGGCCGTTTATGAGCAGGAAGAAATGTATGCCCCGATTCTGGCCGTGGCGGATCCCGACCCCAAGAGCCCGGGTATGGCGCTGGCCGATGAATACGGTCTGCTGACTTTCCAGGACTGCCGCCAGCTTTACGACCGCCGCTACAACATCAACCTGATCATCATGCTGACCCCCGAGCAGGAGGTCTTCGATGAAATTCTGCGCACTCGCCCCCAGCGCATCCGGATTCTTTCCTACCAGGTGTTTCGCATTTTCTGGGACGCCATCGGCCAGGAAGAGCACAAGCTGCGGGAGCGAACGGCGGAGATGGAGACGATTGTCAACGGGATTCAGGACTTCATTCTGGTCATCACACCGGAGATGGATATTATCGACGTCAATGAATCCTTTTTGACCAAGATGCGCTACAAACGCGAAGACGTGATCGGCAAAAAATGTTATCAGGTCTATCACAAAATTGATCATCTTTGTAACGGCGGCGAAACGGATTGTCCCCTCAAAGAGGTGGTGCGCTACAAACGCCAGGTTCGCAAAATCCAGACCCGGCGCATGCCCAACGGCCAAAAACGGTATTATGAAGTGAATATCTATCCGATCTGGGAAAAAGACGGCAAAATATCCCGCTTTATTCACATTAGTCGCGATATCACCCAGCACAAAAAAGAGGAGGAAGAACTCACCCGCCGGTTGGAGCAAATGGTCGAAGATCGCACGCGCCAGTTGAAAGAAACCCATGAAAAGCTGCTGCACCAGGACAAAATGTCGTCGCTGGGCAAACTGTCGGCCTCAGTGGTGCATGAGATCAACAACCCCATCGCCGGCATCCTGAATCTGATCATGCTGATGAAGCGGATTGCGTCTGAAGACAAGGTGAAGCAAAAAGAAATCGACCAGTTCAAAAGATACCTGGACCTCATGGAAAACGAAACCCGGCGCACCAGCCGCATTGTTTCCAACCTGCTGGCTTTTGCCCGTCAATCCAAGATGGAGCCCAAACGCCTGAGCATCAACAAGCTGATCGAAAAAACGCTGTTTTTGAACTCCAACCTGCTTAAAATCGACGGCGTCAAAATGGAGACAAAACTGGATCCCAACCTGCCGGATCTGCTCGGTTCGGAAGATCAGCTCCAGCAGGTATTTATGAATTTGGTATCCAACGCGGCCGAAGCCATGGAAACGAGCGGCGGCCGCCTGACCATTGAGACCAAGCATTTATTGCGTGAGGACAAGCTGCAGATAAACTTCGAGGACACCGGACCGGGAATCCCCGAAGATGATATCCCCAAGTTGTTTGAGCCATTTTTCACCACCAAAAAAAAAGGCAAAGGGGTGGGACTGGGGCTTTCGGTGGCCTACGGCATTATCCAGGAGCATGAAGGCTCCATCTACGTCAAATCGGAAGTGGGGCACGGAACCACGTTTCAGGTAAGGCTGCCTTTAAAGTCAGCGGCGCCCTGACAACCAATACGAGGTTTCAGGTGTCGGATTTCAGATGTCAGGTTTCAGGTTTCAGGTGTTGGGTGTCGGGTGTCAACCCGGCCGGTGATAAGAATGCCGGCAGGTCAATTTGAGAAAGAAACTAATAAACAATGAACATCGAACACTGAACGTCCAACATCGAATAATGTATTCTGCCTGTCGTGAGCATTTTGTCGAATGGTCTATTTTAAAAAAGATTCAGCGAAGCGATTCCATATTGGACGTCCAGTGTTCGATGTTCGACGTTCGCGTAATTTTACTGCTCAGGTCAAAAGAAGTTTGATTTAAGGTATTGAGTATGGACATCAAGGGGTGTTAACCCTGACACCTGACACCCGACACCAGAAACCAGATACCCACATTGATAACTTCAATTTGAATTGGCTGATATGGTATACGATAATATGCGCAGTACCCGGAACATTAACAGGAGGACTAAATGAGCAGCACCAAAATCCTGATCGTCGATGATGAATTGATCATGCGGGAGTCGCTGGCCGGCTGGCTTGAACGGGACGGGTATGCCGTGCACACGGCGCCCAGCGGCGAGGATGCACTGGAAAAGCTGAAAGAAATTCGATTCGATATATTGCTGGTCGACATAAAGATGGAAGGCATCAGCGGTCTGGATGTCCTGCGTCACGTGAAAGAAAATGATCCGGATGTGGCGGTGGTGATGATCACCGCCTACGGCTCCATTCCCACTGCGATTGAAGCCATGAAAAACGGCGCCTACGATTATATGCTCAAACCGTTTGATCCCAATGAACTGGGGGTTCTGATTGAAAAAATTATCCGACACCAGGATCAAACCCGGGAAATGCAGTTTCTGCGGGAAGAGGTTAAAGAACGTACGCGGTTTGAAAGTATGATCGGCCAATCCAAACCCATGCAGGAAATTTTCGACCTTATCGGGGATGTGGCGCCCATGGACTCGACGGTCCTGATCACGGGGCAAACCGGCACCGGCAAAGGGCTGGCCGCCAAAGCCATTCACACCAACAGCCCACGCTGCAACGGTCCGTTCGTTACCGTAAATTGCGGGGCGATCCCCGAGCATCTCATGGAAACCGAGCTGTTCGGTCATCAAAAGGGGGCCTTTACGGACGCCAAAGAGACCAAGAAAGGACGCTTGGAACTGGCGCACGGCGGCACCCTCTTTCTGGACGAAGTCGGTGAAATCAGCATGCGCATGCAAATCGATCTGCTGCGGGTGCTGGAGGATCGGGTGTTTTACCGGGTGGGCGGCACCCAGCCGATGGAAGCTGATTTTAGAGTGATCGCGGCCACCAATCGCAATCTGGAGGCTGCGATCAAGGACAGAATCTTTCGCGAAGATCTTTTTTACCGCCTGAATGTCGTATCGATCATTATGCCGTCACTCAGCCAGCGCAAGGAGGATATTCCGCTGCTGGCCGATCATTTCCTGCATCGCTTTGTACAGGAAACCAATAAAACCATCGACAAGATCAGCCGGGAGGCGATGGACGAACTTATGCTCTACGACTGGCCGGGTAACGTGCGTGAGCTTGAAAACGCGATTGAACGGGCGGTTGTCGTGGGCAAAGAGCGCCAGATGCTGCCCGAGGATCTGCCTATTTTATGTTACGGACCTTTCCACGCCCCGCCCAACAATTCGCTCAAAGAAGTAGAAAAAAATCACATTCGACAAATATTGACGGACAATGATTGGAATATCGCCCGCAGTGCCAAAATACTGGGCATTGATCGGTCAACGCTATACAGCAAAATCAAGAAATACGAGATTGAAAAGAGCTAGCGATTTTAGATTTTGGATTTGGGATTGCGGAATACAGATTGCGGATTGCGGATTGCGGATTTAAGGTATCGCTTCGCTCTATCATATTAATTTAATTGACCCGTCGGAGACGGACCTTAAATCCAAAATCCAAAATCTAAAATCCAAAATTTATTCTGAACTCTGAACCCGGAACCTTGAACTTTGAACCTTGAACCTCTGAACCCGGAACCTCATACATCCGAACAGATTATCCTGATTTCTCCGGTGGGGGATTTCAGCGACGAGTTGACCAAGGCGATTGCCGGTGAAATCCAGCGGGTGTTTGGTTTTTCCAGCGCCTTCGACACCGTCTTGCAGGATATCTCTTTTGCGCTGGATCAAAACCGCAATCAATATCATTCGACCCTGATTTTAGAGCAACTGGCCGCCAGGGCCCCGGCCCAAGCCGTCAGGGTAATCGCATTAGCCCAGGTAGATCTGTTCATCCCTATTTTAACCCACGTCTATGGTGAGGCCCAGCTGGGAGGAACGGCCTGTATCGTTTCAACCTTTCGTTTGAACGAAGGCCGCTCGGGTATGAATATTTCCCAGAAGTACATCGGTCGAGTCGTCAAAGAGGCCGTTCACGAGCTGGGACATACCTTTAATCTGCGCCACTGCCCGGAAGACAGCTGCATCATGCACTACTGCCGCAATGAAGAAGATGTCGACCGTAAATCCGATGAGCTTTGCCGCTACTGCAAAGTTATGCTGGATGATGAAATAAAGCGGTTAGAGCCGACGGGTTTCAGAGAAGGCCAAAACTAAATAGGCATATAAGCGCCCAAGCCAAACACCGGGATAGAACTTTTTCGGTTCTATAACCCAAAAGAAGGTAATCCATCGTGGGAATTTAAATTACATAAATTTCGGAGTATTGGAATTTTGGAGTGATGGGGTGTTGGAGTATTGGCTGAAGATTTGAAGAGTTCTTTTTATACCCCAGTACTCCAGCACTCCAATACTCCAAGACGGAACCTTTTCAATAAATTCTTATGATCTTAAAATTACCTTTTTATAGTTTATTAGGTCCGAACTTTTTTAATCATGCAGTCAGCATTTCTTCGATACAACGATTTTTTTCCAGCCATATATTGTTCAGCCATCGCTGCAGTCCGACCCTGAAGTGCTCATCATTGGCGTAATCGCCCAACAGCTCCGGTCTGATGGGCAGCGATCGCACCCGCACCGAAATCTTGCGGATTTTACCGCACAGAAACGCCCAAAAGCTTAATACGCCCTCGGGATACACAATGGTGACATCCAGCACGCGATGAATTTGCCTGTCCATGGAATCAAGCACAAACGCAATACCGCCCGCCTTGGGTCGAAGCAGATGGTCATAAGGCGACTGCTGGTCGAGATGTTTGGCAGTCGAGAATCGTGTGCCTTCTACAAAATTCATGATTGATATGGGAATTTTTTTGAATTTCTTACAGGCCTCACGCGTAATTGCCAGATCTTTGCCGTTCAAGTGAGGCTTTTTTTGGAGATAACGTTGGGTGTATCTTTTGACGAACGGAAAATCCAACGCCCACCAGGCCTGTCCTAAAAGTGGCATCCATATCAGCTCTTTTTTAATAAAAAATTTCAAAAACGGAATTTTGCGGTGGAAGATCCTCTGAAGCACTAGAATGTCCACCCAGGATTGGTGATTGGCCAGGACCAGGTACCACTCGGACCGCTTGAAATTTGCCGGTCCCTGAATATCCCACTGTGTATTTCCCAGCAACCTCTGATTTTGGTTGTTGACCCAGATCCAGTTCTCAGCAGTGCCATTTAGCAAGCGACTGCAAGTTCGCCGCCAGGAATCCACCGGGACCGCCGCCTTGGCGGCGGCTAGAATAAACAGCGGTATGCACCAGAACACCGTGTTTAAGATGTATAAAATCAGGGATAAACTGCCCCGCATTGTTTTCGCTAAATTGTGATACATCGGCACCTCCAGCCGGCACCGGGAAAAAAATTCGCCCTTCTAAGTCAGCGGGTTTTCGACCGCATCCTGAGATTCATCTGAATCATCTTCCGGCTTGGTTGTCTTCTTAACTAATTTACGTTGTCGTTTTTGCTCCTGTTTCTGCTTCCTTGCCAGTTCTTTCTCTCTTTTTTTAAATGAATAACGTGATTTTGCCATGTTGCTACCTCGCAGCTAGTTAGTTTGGGCGGCGGTAGATGGGTGAGAAATTGAACCGAGATTCTTGCAGCACTTCAGGCTATATACTAGCGGGTGGGACGATTACAATTTAAAGGGGCACCCCCTGCCTGGATCCGCGGATGCCCTGTCCTTTCATTTTCGCGTCGGCACCTTACTTCTCATTAAAAGTGGAAAGCAGCGTCCGATCATCAAAATAAACTTCTGAAACGGGTTCAGGGTTGTCGTTGAATAAACCCGTCACACTTTCGGCGATTACTTCCGCACAGGATCCGATGGGATAAAAATCAGGCGATCGAATCTCGGAAATTAGGGACTCGGCTCCCTCCTGAATGGCAGCTTGAATGGATTCGACATCGTATGACACTTCATGAATCAGAGAAAAAGTTTCCAGGGAGTAATCGTACAATTCACTTTTTTGCGGCTTTCGCCCAATAACTGCAAATTCCTTAATTGAAAGTCGATTCGTGTTAGCGTCTACCGAGATGTCGTATCTTTGAAGCATGAGATTTTCCTTTTGTCGGTGGAGCTCTTATCGGCTATGCCTTTCATTCCGTGACATGACCAACATAGAGCTGCGGTTTCAGAAACCAATCAATGATGGATTGGACGAATGCTGTTAAATATAATAAAAAAGGCAGAGTCAATTCCGACCCCTGCCTTTTCAGTCAGAGAATTCTCAAGCCCCATCAAGGCAATTTATGCGTCATCAGACGTGTATGCCAAGACTATATTTTATAGATAGTTAGAGCTAATCGGCAAAATATTCAAGCTTGGATCACCTTTTAATCTTTATTCTGACAATTGTCAATACTAAATTCTTGCACCCCCTCCGGTCGGCCAGTTGGATTAAGGCCCGGGCGCAAGCGGCTTTTTCACCAGGCCCAGCGTGGCCATCGAGATAGCCGCCCAGGCCGCGTTGGACCCTATGTTCTTTTGAATTTCACGACTGCATTCATACACCCGAGAGGAGTAGCCGGCTGCTATCGGCCGGATTGTATCCACAATTTCGCCGAGTTCCTTTTGGATCGGACGATAATCCTCAACCTGGTTAATCCGCAGCTGCAACTTTCTCAATTGCGCAACAAGCGCTTTCTTTTTTGTATCGAATCGATCATCGCCTACGAGATTTTCCGTCCGACGGATGTAATTCATGGATCGTCCAATCAAGGTATAGGCCTCTTGGGGATTTGCCGCTTTAGCGCTGCGGCCTTGTAATGTTTTTTTCCGGTACAGGGCGTTGATGGCTCCGCCATCATCGAAAGATCCGAATTCTTTTTCTTCCACCGGGTCCCGGCCGAGACAGGAAATGGCGCTGGTCCATTTTTCCAGTTCCGCCTGCAAAACCATCATCTCTTGGTAAGCAGGTTCTCTCTCAATATTATCTTTGTAATTCTTGATAAATTCGTAGGCCAGAAAACCGATACCGACCGCGGCTCCGGCCCGCCCCAGTAGTTTGCCGCTGACACCAAGGTGCCGCAAGGTTTTTTCGCCGGCACCTTTGGCGACTTTTTCTCCCATTATTTTCCAGTACGTTGCACTCATAGGGCCTCCCAGGTCGTTTCTTATTGCCTATAAGATAAAAAGTATTGTGTGCACCAAGCACGAAATTCTTAAACCTTAAGCGAAAAAATTCCAAGAAACAAATGTCAACTAACAAGTAATACAGAAATTCCAATCTTCAATGACCAAAATAGGTGCGGGATTTGAAGACTCGACCAAGTATAGCCCGCACAGCTTTGCAAAACCCTGCCGACCGCGAGCAGGTATCCTGCGCGTGATAGTCGCAGCTGTCAATAGAGGGAAGCAGTGATTGATAGCCGCTGAAGTCTTCTTCCATGTCCGCCAGGCTGATATGATCCGCCCGAAGGGTATGGGGGCTCAGTACGATGCTGTCGAGCGGATTGCGGACCGAAGGAATCGGATCCGAAAAAAAATTGTTTATCTGCATCGTTTTACCTCCCAGCTTTACCATAACATTGTGAAGATTTCAAATTGTAGGGTGGGCTTTGCCCACCAAATACCGCTTAATGCATATTTTTCAAGGCGGCTTAATTACCGTGATAGCGGCTGTTCCAGTCATATTCGCGTGAGGTCACCTTATCCTCCATTTTACGAATACGTTTTTCCAGATGTTTCCACTTGCGTCTCAGCCGTTCGGCGGCATCTGCTCCGGTGCAGCGATACCGGCCGCCCGCTCCCGGCCTGGAACTGCTGCCGACAGTTCCGGCCGGATCGGATTTCATCAAGAGTGCGGCCAGAATATAGACGCCGACAATCGGCCAAAACCCGGTGCATATAAACAGGATCACAGCCGTGGCCCGGATCCAAAATACCGATAGGTCAAAATAGTCGGCGATTCCCCGGCACACACCCAAGATTGCACCGTTGCGTGAGCGGTAGAGGCCGCGTCTAGACATTCTGCTATATCTGCTCATGGTTGGCTCCTTCCCTTGGCACATCGTCGATGATCGTTTCCAATGCATCGACGCGCTCTTCCATCTTGTCGATGGAAGAAGCCTTGATTGCTTTTAGCTCGCTTTCAATTTCATCATCCAGTGAAAGCCGTTCCAATTCGTCTTCCAATGTCGGTTTGCGGCCGAAGTTCACCAGGTCGGCCTCGGCTTCCATATGCTCGATACGGTGTTCCAATTCTTCAAATTTGAAGACGGCATCGGCACTATCAATGCGGCGCATTTCTTCCTGGGCCCGCTTTTTGCGGACGGCATGAATGTGGCGCTGTACCAGCATGCGTTCTTTTTCTCGCGCATTTTTTAATTTATCTTCCAGTTGTCGAATATCTTCCTTGTATTGCGCCAGCAGGGCCTCGTGCTCAGACAATTCATAGGCCAACGCTTGGAATCTTTCCGAATGGCGTCGCTTTTCGAGCAGCGCTTCCCGGGCCAGATCATCACGTCCTTTTTTTACCGCCAGATTGGCCTTGGCCTCCCAGTATTCCTGGCGCTGATCGAGGGCCAACGACTGGCGTTCGATTTTTTTGCTCTCAGCCATCACACCCGCGCAAGCACTCTTTAGTTCGATCAGCGTGTCTTCCATTTCCTGGATCATCAGCTTGATCAGTTTTTCCGGATCTTCCGCCCGGTCGAGCATTGAGTTGATGTTTGAACCGACGATATCGCGAAATCTTGTAAAGATGCCCATGGTGCTACCTCCTTATAATTGGCGTTTATAAGTAGTATGAGCATGTACCATGCCAATCTTGTGCTATCGTACAACCTGCTGAAATTATATACAGATAGGATTACAATAAAATATTACACAATAGTCAATATAGCCATTGGGTGGCAAAATAAACCATAAATTGTGGTTTATTTTGCCAGTTCAAATTTCAAGCGTCATAGTAGTAATTCGGATTTTATGGTTCGGGGGCCAATTCGACCACAGGCTACTACAATCAATAAGCCGTTAATCAAACTGAGGTTTTTGATCTTGCAAAATCTCAGTGAATTCCTTAGAAAACATTTAATCAACTTAACTAAAATGTTGGCAGGCACATTGCACCGGTCGGAAGTAAATCCTTAGAACGTTGGCCAGCCGTTTTTTTCCAGCGACTGGGCTGAAACTTGAACCTTGAACCCTGAACCTTGAACCCTGAACCCCAGAACCATTTATTGCTCGAAAGGCAAGCACGATGCGAATGATGAAAGCGCTGAATCGAAAAATAAATAAAATCCAGGATTTTTTGTATGTTTACACGAGCGGACTAAACCATCGTGAGATAGAGCGGTTGCTCAAAACAGACGCCCTGGGGGCGTTCAGGTATTTAAAGGGCAAAACCGGGCTTTCTGATCATCCCCCAAAGCGCCTGACGGTGAAGTCGATCCTGTTTGTCGCCAAAGAAATATTTATCAGTTTCATGATGCAGTTGACCCCGGCCCGTCGATTATTCTACGGCTTGGGTTTTGCAGGTTTTTTGGTGGGACTGTTTAAGGTTGACCTATTTTATCTACTGATATCATTTGTAATTCTAAACCTATTGCTCGTGGTTGAACTGGTTGACAAGTTGACCACCCGGGATGAATTGGAGATTGCCAGGGAAATTCAGCTGAGCCTGCAGCCGGTGCAAATTCCCGAATCGCGCCAGCTTTCCATCGCCACTTATTCCAAACCGGCAAAAATGGTGGGGGGTGATTTTTTTGATATTGTGCAACCTGACGCCAGCCGGATAATCAGTATCGTCGGCGACGTTGCGGACAAGGGGGTCTCAGCCGCTTTGTATGCCGCATACACCCAGAGCATGTTTCAGTCGTTTTCACAATCAAGTATTTCCCCGGCCGCCATATTTCAAAACGTCAATGACCTTATCTGCAAACGAATGCGCGACGGCGACTTTATCACCGCGGTCATCGCGTTTTTTGATTTGGAAGAAAATTCGGTCACGATCGCCCGTGCCGGCCACAATTGGCCGCTTTTTTACAGCGCAGACACGCGCACCATCACAGAATTGAAGCCAAACGGGATGAGCATCGGGATGTTTGAAAACGTGCAGTTCGCCAACCGGTTGGAAGAGCAGAAGATATATTTAAAACAGGGCGACCTGTTACTGCTTTACTCCGATGGCGTTACCGAAGCCACCAACTCCGAAAATTTAATGTTTGATGTGGCAGGATTGAAAACGGCGATAACCCAAAGCGCACATGAATCAAGTGAGATGCTGATCGGCCACATTAATTCACATTTGCAAAGCTTTGTTGATTCCGATGAACTCCAGGACGATGCCACCATGGTGGCAATCAAGGTGAAGTAATCTTTCCGACCGGGTGGGAGCCCGGCCCGTCCGACATCAGGCCCGCCTACCATGACCCATTGCCGCCATTAGAAGAACCACTTTTTCAAAACAGCCCTTCGTTCCGGGCCGTTGAATCGTATCTGATTGAGGGCTACCCGGCGGTCCATAATCTTTCGCCGGTCGGTATTCGATCTTCTTTCCCACAAATAGACAAGGTTTGTTTTATTTCGCCGTTCGATAAAAGACCGTTGGCCGCCATTATCGATGAATTGCTCCAAAAAATTCGTTCCGCCCATCGCGAGTTCCCCCTTTTATGAATTGGAGGCGAAAATCTAGGACCGGTATCAGCCGATCGTATTGGAATTGACGTCGCAGATCAGGGAGCAGGACAGATCAACAGCGCTTAAAAACAGACACAGCGAAAGTGCGAATCCGGAAACAGGAACCGATCAGATTAAGTTTACGCATCTGCGTATCTGTGGGTACTATATTTAATTGCCGATAGTCAAGCGTAATAATTCCCGCACTAAACCACCACTTATAATAGTGGACCCGAAAAGGTTTTACCGATACGGTGCCCGACCTTTTGCGCAAAAAGGGGATTCGGCCGGTGCCGAAACCCCTTTTTCGTAGAAGAGAAATGGTCGATAGAAATCCGGGTTGATCGCTTCAGACGCAAGATTCAAACCGGAAGCAGTAAACTATGTTTGCAGGAAGAGACGGGTCAGTTTCTCCCAGTTCGCCCCCGGAAGATTACCGTAAATGTCATCCCCCAGGTAGCCGCCGTCGGCTGCCAGCGGTCCGGCCGTCTCTTCGATCACCTGATAGAGTCGATCGATCTCTGCATCTATATATTCACTGGCCTGCTCGCCAATCATCAGTTTTTTCAGATCACGGCGCAGGTTATCGGAATGCAGCCGCAACACCCACCCCTGGGTGTACGGGTCCTGGTTTGCAAGATTGCCCTTTTCCCTGAGGTCCGGATTAATATCCGTGACTACCCCACTGATCGGAGATTGTATCCGGGCGGTATTGGAGCTTCGATTCAACAGGATGTCGCCGCGATCCTGCTCCACGGTTTTTCCCATGAGCGGAGCTTCTATTCGATCCAGCGGGCCCAGCAGGCGCAAGGCAAAATCATCGAGCCCGATTCTGGCGGTTGATCCTTCCTCGATCTTGACCCAGGTATGGCCACGGTGCAGATAATAGCCATGAGGCAGCTTAAAGCCTTTGATGTCCAGAACATCAACCGGTCGAACCACGGCATGCACCGTATACTGGTCGCTGAAATATTGATCGAATTCACAATTACCGCATTGGTAGTCATGGGTGCAGGCCCGAAACTCGATGCGCCCCTTCATGTGGTGCAAACAGGGTTGCTTCCAGGGCGGCAGCTCTCTCAAACGGTCTTTCCAGAACACGATCCGGCCGCTGTTGCCGGCGGGCGTTTCACCCTGAAGTATAAGTTGCCGGTTCGCGCGTGCGGTTCGCCGCAGGGCCCGGTCAAACCGGCAGGCCTCGCAGTGATAGTCATTCTCACACTGCTTGCGACGAACCACGCCGGCCTGCTGCCAGATGCAGGGATGTTGACTTGCGGCAGATGAGTTTTTCAATCGTCTAGAATCCATGGTGCTCCCCTTCAGGTTTTGTTATGCATGGCATAGGGCTTGGCGCTGAGAGCCTGGAGCAATTGTTCTTGAGCCGATCCCTTGGCTCTTCGCACTCTGCTCCATGCGAATCCCTGCGGGATTTCAGGTCTTTAAAAACGTCTTCGTCAGATTGTTCCAACCGATATCGGGCAGGTTGCCGTAAACATCGCTTGCCAGAAAACCACCGTCCGCCGCCAGGGGGCCGGCAACATCTTCGATCATGTTCTCCAGATGACCGACTTCCGTATTCATCCAGGCCAGACTATTCTGGTCGGTCATGAGCTTGCTCATGGTCGCCTTGACATCGGGGGTGCGAACCATAAAAAGCCACCCACCGGCATAGGGTTCCCGATTGGCCAGATCCGGTTTACTTCTGATATCGGAATTCACCTCAACGATGACACCGTCGATCGGCGAAAGAACATCGGCCAGGTTGTCCTGCCGCTTCAGTCCCCAGCCAACTTTTCCCTGATCCAATTCTTTGCCCATTAACGGCAGATCAAGGGCATCGGCTTCACCAAGTACTTTCAGGGCAAAGTCATCGAGTCCGACCCGGATATAGCCGCCGCTTTCAATGCGGGCCCAGGCATGGCCATCGTGAAAGTAATAACCCATCGGCACGTCGAATCCTTTTACCTGCTGCACCTCGTAAGGCTGGCTGCTGCTCTTGGTGGTCCAGACATCTTCAAAGAACTGATCGAAATCACAAGTGGCGCATTCGTAATCATAGGCGCAAGTCCGTCTTTCAATCCGGTTGGTCAGGCTATGCCGGCAGACCCGGTCCATATCCGGCCTCAATTTCATCGCCGCCTGCCAGGTCAACTGTTTACCCTTGGCCGCCTTTAGCGCCATGGCATTATCGTATTTACAGGTCGTACAATCGTAGTAGTTATCGCAATTTTTGAATTTTACGACCCCGGCCTGCATCCAGAGGCAGGGATTTGCCGCCTTGGCTTTCTTATCCGGCTTAACCATCCAGACCTGTCCTCCCATCACCGATCCGATTTCCTGCTGTGAAGCCAAATCCTGTGCATTGCCTTTACGATAGGTTGATCCCATTCCGACGCGACTTCTACGATCTTGTTGGTTTTTTTCAGCCATTTCTCTCGCTCCTTGTGTTGAGTTAACGTTTACTGTTTGACCTAACATAGAGCAAACGGTATGCCAGGCTTGTGGCCTTGCAATCATTTTTCATGCAACCACCAACAATTATTAAATATTTTAGTCAATTCATATCAGCTGCCGACCTCAGATGTCTGAAGCTAGGAATGTTGCAATTTACGGCATCCATGAACACCGTGACGAGATTTTTCGACGATCTGGCGGTCAAATCTAAGTGATTACAGATCGTTAAATAACTGTCGTTTTTTTCTACGCATACGTCGGATTTTCCAACACCGGCAAACCGGCAGTTGAAATTCCGGTACATTGCTGGTATTAGCGTCGCAGGTTAAAGCGGTAAGAAGAGAATCACCATAGAAAGGAGAATGATGTGGATTTCGAAAATTTAGCGGCTATCTTGGATTTTGCCATCGCCAAAGAATTGGAAGCGGCCGAGTTTTACAGCGATATCAGCGAAGAAGCGGCCTTTTCAGGAACCGGCGATATGTTTAAAGAATTTGCCGCGGAAGAACGCAAGCACCAGCAGCTGCTTGAGGATTTTAAAGCCAAGGGCGCGGCGGCCAGCATGCAGGATTACCAGTTTAAGTGGGTAACCGATATCAAACGCAGCAACTATGCAGTGGACTTGGATTATCGGCCCGGAATGGGATACAACGATATTCTCATGCTGGCCATGAAAAGGGAAGAAAAGGCTCTGCAGCTTTACAACGACTTCCTGGATCAAGCCGAAACCGAAGATAGCCGCACCTTGTTTAAAATGCTCTGCCAGGAGGAAGCTAAACACAAACTTGCCCTGGAAACCATGTATGATGACTACATGGCGCAGATGGGAGACTGATAGGGATTGCGGATTTTGGATTTCGGATTGCGGATTGAAAACGCAAAGCGCATGGCGCATAGGGCAGAGTGCGTGGCGCTTGGGGTATAGGGTAGCGGATGTGTCCGCATCAATAGAGTTAAAATAAATACTCAAGGATCATTATAGTCCATAAAAAATAGATAGAGCGAAGCGAATCCATTATTCGTCATTTGGCATTCGACATTCGTCATTCCAAAGGGCAGGCGGTGCAGTCCTTGATCAGGTTTTTTAGCTTATCGTGCAGCACCGAGTAAGAATAATAATGGATGGCGGTATCGTAATTGTGTTTCACCATTTTGTTGCGAAACTCCGAGTCGTTTAAGACTTTTCTGGTTTTGCGAACCGCCTCGTCCGATACATACCCGTCAATCTCTACCACGGAAAACCCTTTGGGTTTGATATCCATGGTATAAATCGAATAGGTGTTGACGACTATCGGCCGGCAGAAATAGACGGCCTCCAGAAAGGCATTGCCGAACCCTTCAAAAGTCGAAGGGTAAGTCACCAGGTCGGCATGGGGATACACATCCTCCAGGGTATAAATCTTTCTGCCGTTTTTCGTCAGCCCCCTTTTCTCATTGATGATGTTGGATACAAAATAGGTGTCGACTTTCATCAATTTGGAGTACTCCCGGACCCGGCGCTCATAGTCATAGCCTTCATCACCCGAGGCATGGGAGATAATCAGTTTGGCTTTCATATCCAGCCGATGCACCAACTCGATTGCATGTTCAATTCCCTTGCGTTTCACGACTCGCGTAGGCTGCAAAATCAGCAGCTCATCATCGGCGACCCCCAGGGCCTGCCGTACGTCCGACGCATACTCATCCCCGATCGCCGGTCTATCTTCAGGCTCCAATCCACAAGATTCGAATCCGCTGAACATGGGCGGCGGATTCTCAAAATCCATGACATTGGGAATAATCGTTGCGGAAATACCGGTGCGCAGACTCAACTGATTATCCGCCGAGGAGTTTATAACCACATGCTGGATGGTCGGCAGGTGCGGTGGAAATGCCATATTGAGATATTCCCAGGCCGCGTTGGTCATAAAATGCTGGCGCTCCCAGAAAAAATCATGATGGTGGGCAATGGTCGGCATGCCGGTTTCGGATATGACTTCTGTAATTGCAATTCCCAACGGCAGGTTCAGCGGAATGGTCAGCGAATTTTCGGGAACCAACAGATCGATTTCGTACTTATCGATAAAGCGGTACAGTTCGTCTTTGAGCTTGCGTTTCAGCGCATAGATTTGTTGCGTCACTTGGCGCCGGCGCACTTGGTGACCGAAGCAGCTGCGAAATACCTCCTTGATATCCGGGTGCTGAAAATGGGCTTCTTCAACCAGAAACGAACAATCCGGCGACCGATCAAGTTCCCCGGCAAAATAGTAACTGGCAAATCCGACCTTCTCGAAAACATCCGCCCATTTGGCCGTTTCCAGTGAAACGCCATCCGTACCGGCAAAACGTGTCGATATAAAACCCACATTATGGTTGCGCTGACAATTTGAGCAATACGCCATCGCTCACACCTCTTCGTAACGGAAACATCCGATAATATGATCGTTAACCAGACCGGTGGCCTGCATGAACGCATAACAGATGGTTGGACCTACGAATTTAAAGCCCCGCTTTTTAAGATCAGCACTCATGGCTGCTGAAAGTGGAGTCTGAGCCGGTATTTCCGACACGGATTTCCAGCAGTTTTTAATGGCTGTGCCCTTGACAAATTGCCGGATATAGTGATCAAAGCTGCCGAATTCCTTCTGAACTGCCAGAAAAGATGAAGCATTTTGAACCGCTGCCGCAATTTTCAGCTTGTTGCGAATGATGCCGGTATCCGATTGCAGTATTTTGATTTTGGCAGAATCATAGGCTGCGACGAGATGCGGGTCGAAATTATCGAAGGCCTTGCGGTAGTTCGGCCGCTTTCGTAAAATCGTCAGCCAACTCAACCCCGCCTGGGCTCCCTCCAGAATCAGGAATTCGAACCATAGGCGGTCATCATGCACCGGCACCCCCCATTCGGTATCGTGATATTTTATGTAGAGGGGATCTTGCCCCACCCAGCTGCATCTGGTTTTCATCCAATGCCCTCAAACTATTATGGGTGATCTACACCTATTACTTCTAACATGAAACGTCCTTTTTTAAAACAGGATTTTGAAACCTATTTCAGAGCCACTGGGGCGTTTCGGCCCATCGCCAACGCCGATTCTCGATCGGTGCGGGTTCGCTGTTTTTAAGAAAGCCCTCCGTTGCGATCCTGATAATTGATGAACACAGGGGCTCTCCTTGAATTTCTTCTCGTAAAACCCTATAAAACGTGCATTTATGTGTTGACATTTGGCCGGCTTTGGGTTAAATTGGGTTCAACCAAGCCTGAAGAGGCTTCAAACTTTATCTCTCATGGAGGAGGCAGAAATGACAAAAGCAGATTTAATCGAAAAAATGGCAAAGGATGCCGGCGTTTCCAAAGTAGCCGCCGGGGCGTTGCTTGACTCATTCATGACCAACGTCACCAAGGCCCTGAAGAAAAAAGACGGTAAAGTCACCCTGGTCGGGTTCGGTACTTTCCAGAAAACCCGTCAAAAAGCTCGCAAGGGCCGCAATCCCCAGACCGGTGAGCCGATCAAAATCAAGGCCCGCAATGTAGTCAAGTTTAAAGCCGGCAAAAAACTCAAAGACTCGGTCTAATCATTTAAAAATTTCCGAAAAGGCAGCTTTCAGCCATCACACCGGCTGAAAGCTGCTTTTTTTATTTTTAAGAATTGAACTTGATTTTCGGCGTCTGACCATTAGTTTGTGCATATCCAGCTCCAGCGCTAAGCGGTCTGAAAGCTGAGACTGGATTGCTGAAAAACCGCCAGGCCGGCGAATTCCCGTTAGCCTGTTTCCTGCCGACCTCCGGCCCGGACAGCCAATATGAATTGATTAGGAGGCACATCCGATGAGTGGCGATAAGCCAGACCTGCTGGATGACACCATCACCGACATCGATGAGGAGACTGCCGAACCGCCGAATTTCAAGGTTTTGCTGCACAACGACGATTACACGCCAAGAGTTTTTGTCGTTCAGATTCTGCAAGCCGTCTTCAATAAATCCCAGGAAGACGCCACCCGTTTGATGTGGTATGTTCATAAAAACGGAATCGGGGTGTGCGGTGTCTATCCCTTCGAAGTCGCTGAAACCAAAATAGCCCAGGTCACGGAATTGGCCCGTGAAAATGGTTTTCCCCTGAAATTGACCATGGAAGAGGAGTAATTGCTGCCTTCAGGATTCAGCGTTCAGGGATTCGGGACGATTGTCTTTCAGCCCGGTTTGAATTTTTTAACACCTAGACGAGAAAGTGAGCCGACATGGCGGAACTGATGGAAAATGATATCCTGACGAAAGTGTCCAGGTACAACTTGATTCGAAATCAGAGAATGATTTATATCGATGTCCATGAAAGTTTGGCCGGAAACCTGGCAGGCAAGTTTGTTGCAGTTCCGAATTTGATCAATTTAATTGCCAAGCAGGAATTTCAAGGAGTCGGTGAGACCGAAGCCGAAGCCCTCGACGCTTGCTTGGCCAAAATTAAGGATCACGGTATCGAAGATCTGTTTCCCTCGAAGGACCCGCCTGATTCTCCTTAATCTACAGTCCTAATGGAGGGGGAGACGTTATTAGTTATTGGTTATTTGGTATTCGTCTTAAAGGAGTTAGTTCCAATAACGAATAACGCCTAATAGAGCGGTCTTTGCTCAATTAGGTAATCACCTTGACGATCTTCGGGCGATACTCATTTTTTTGGGCCATCTTATTGGCCTTGATTTTTATCACCAATACCGCCGCAAAAAAGAAAGAAAAACCCACAATAGCGGAAAAACCTGAAGAATTAAAATCGAGGTACGGGGCGATTTCCTGTCCCAACGCCGCTCCGATGACAAGCAACAATATCGGAAATACATAAATCAGAAACGTGGCCTTTAGCAGAGAGGAGGTTTCGAAGCTTAAAACAATCCGGTCACCGACCTCGGCTCCGACCTCATTGATGGCATGAACCTCCTGTTCGCCGCTGTCACTCAGCGAATGGCAGGAGCCCCGGGCCGTGCACCCCTCACAGGAGGCTGACTTAACGGTTTTTACCCAAGCTTCCCGGATGCCGGTTCGAATGACGATGCCCTGTTCGGTTGCCACTGTGAATAACCCCTTGGAAATGAAAAATGAATAATGACAAATGTAAAATTAGGGAATTCTGTCCATTTTAAATCGCTGGGTTTGTTCGGCCAACCGAAATTTAATCACCCAGGTTGGTTAGTCAATAAAATTGATGGAGCGACTTGTCGGGTCGTAGCCGAAGGCGAAGTCTGAAGCGACCCCTATATTTGTCATTAGTCATTAGACATTATTCATTTGATGCGTTCACGTCCGGGCATCGGCAACGGATTCCGCTTCAGGTTCCGGCAAGGCCGAATGTTCGTAGCAAATCAATCCGCACTGCAGGCATCTTGACGCCTCAGACTGCGCCATGTCGTCGCTGAAGCCTCTTTCGATCTCGCCGCATACCGCCAATTCCTTGCCGCTGCAAAGCGGCATAATTCTGCGTTGAGAAGGTGCAACAGCTTCCACATCATCGACATCCTGGATAATGGAATGAGGCGTGAGCACCCTCTCGGTAAGCCCCGGTTCGATGCCGTAAATAATCTGCTGCAGGGAAACCGCTGCTCTTCGTCCTGCTCCGATTGCTTTGATGGCCGCACTATAGTCGGCCAGCACATCACCGTCGGCAAACAGTCCGACTTCATCTTTAAACTCCGGCTGTTTGTAGGGAGCGAACGCTTCCCAGCGCAAAAGATATTCCGCCGGTACATTCGTATCTTCGGGTTCTTCGGCAGGCGGTTGGGTCGTCTCGACGAAAATCAACTCCGGAAACCGCCCGGTGGCAATAACCAGGTTTTGAGCCGGTAAAGCCGTAGCGGACTGGGTCCGGGTGTCGACAAATTCCACTTCAACCAGATTACCGGCCTCCCCCTTCAAACGCTGGATTCCGGCGTTATAGATGACATTCAGGCCCTCGATGCCCGCTTCGCTGACATCGCGATCGGTAATGGGGCTGTGCTCCAGGTCTTCGCGGAACAAGATGGTAATTTTCTGAGCACCGGCGTCCTGGCTGATTTTTGCTGTCTGCAGGGCCAACTTGCCGCCGCCGAAAATCACCAGGTCCGGTTGACCCGCAAATATATCGGTGCCGGCTGCCAGTTTTAAAATATCGACCATCATGTAAGTGCCGGGGAAAGGGGATTCAATTTCGCTAAGGGCGCCCCGGGCCATTCTGCTGTCCCAGCCGCCGGTTGCCACAAATACCGCATTCACGCCCTCGCGCAACAGACTTTCAATGGTAATATCTTTTCCCAGTACTTTGCCGGTTTCGGCTTTGACGCCCATTTCAAGGATCCCGTCGATGTCCCAGTCCAGGATTTCCCCGGGCAGTCTTTCCGCGGCGATGGCACTGCGCAGCAGTCCTCCCAGTCGGGGGCCGGCTTCATACACGGTAACTTCGTGACCCAGCCGGGCAGTAAAAAAAGCCGTGGAAAGTCCTTCGACCCCCCCGCCGACCACGGCAATCCGGTTGCCGGTGGGCGGAGCTTTGTAAGGCAGAATTCTTTCCCCGCTTTGTCTTTCAAAATCGGCGGCGTAACGCTTGAGATAGTTAATGGCCACCGGCTCATCGATAAAATTGCGCCGGCAGTCCAATTCGCAGGGGCGGGGGCAAATTCTTCCGATAATGGCCGGAAATGGGTTGCGTTCTTTGATGACCTGGACCGCTCGATGATGATTGCCCAGGGTAATCTGCCGGATGTACTCACGAATGTCGATACCGGCCGGACATCCTCGCTGGCAGGGGGTCGTGCACTCTTCGTCCGTATACTCCCGCATAATGCGACGGGTAACCGAAGACAGATTGATGATGTGCTTGGGGCAGACCCGTTCGCAGGTCCCGCAGCCGGTGCATTTTTCATCAATCACAACCGGCAGGCCCTCGGCGCCCATGGTGATGGCATCGAAGGGACAGGCTTTGGCACAGGTTCCCAGCCCCAGGCAGCCGATGGTACAAACTTTCATGCCGCCGCCCAACAACGCCACCGCCCGACAATCATCCAGGCCGTTGTAAATATATTTCGTATCGGCATCCTGCACACCGAAAAAACAGCCGGGCCGGGCGATATCCGGCTCTTTGGCCTCGATTTTGACTCCCATAATTTCGGCAATGGCTTCGGCCACTTCAGCGCCGGCCGCCACACACGAGTTGGGGGCGGCGATGCCGGCCACAATCGCTTCGGCATTGGAGCTGCAACCCGGCAGCCCGCAGCCGCCTCAGTTGGCACCCGGCAAAGCGTCTTCAACCGCCTCGACCTTGGGATCGACGTACACATAAAAGATCTTTGATGCCGCAGCTAGAATGGCGCTGATAACCAGTCCCATGCCTCCCATCAAAATGAGCGCTGTAGTCATGTTATCACCCCGTGAAGGTTGTAAAGATATTAGTTAATAGTTATTGGTTATTTGTTATTAGTTAATTGTTGTTAGGTGCCGGTGTCAGATGACAGATAGCAGAAGACAGAAGTCAGAGGACGGAAGACAGATAACAGAGGTCAGAGTCCTAACAATGCTGCCACAGCTTTTTACCGTCGATCCTAAACCCCGTGCCCTATACCTTCCACCTTTTACCTTCCACCATATACCATTTATCTAGCACCGAATGCCGAATACCTAAAGCCGAATGCCAAGGTCTTTCATCCAGCATCCAGTATCCAGTATCGAGCATCCAGTATCGAGCATCCAGCATCGAGCATCCAGCATCCAATATCCAGCATCCAGCTAGAATATCGCATCAAACCGGCATTTCTCGAAACAGGTCATGCATTCGATGCACTTTTCTCTATCGATCCAGGCGACCTCTTTCTTTTTCCAGGTAATGGCATCGGCCGGACAGCTCCGAAAACAAAGCCCGCATTTGGTGCACATTTCCGGATCGACTTCAAATTTCAGGAGTGCCGCACAACGTTTGGCCGGGCATCGTTTCTCGTAGATATGTGCTTCATATTCATCCTTGAAATAGCGCAGGGTGGAAAGCACCGGATTGGGCCCGGTTTGTCCCAGGCCGCATAAGGCCGTCTCCTTGATCGTATCCGAAAGTTCTTCCAAAATTGACAGGTCTGCCGGTTCGCCATTGCCGGCGCATATTTTTTCAAGCAGTTGCAATTGCCGCCGGGTGCCTTCCCGACAGGGCGTGCACTTGCCGCAGGATTCATCCTGCACAAAATCCATGAAAAACCTGGCCATATCCACCATGCAGGTGTTTTGATCCATCACGATGGCACCACCGGATCCCATGATGGCACCGACTTTGGCGATGGCCTCGTAGTCCACCGGTGTATCCAGATATGCTTCCGGGACACAACCGCCGGAAGGGCCGCCAAGCTGAACCGCTTTAAATTTTTTCTTGCCGGGGATACCACCGCCGATATCATAAACAATCGTTCTGAGCGTGGTTCCCATGGGCACTTCAACCAGACCGATATTGTTCACATCGCCGGAAAGGGCAAAAACCTTGGTTCCCTTGCTGCTCTCCGTTCCGACGCTGGCGTACCATTCTCCGCCATTTAAGATAATCTGGCCGATGTTGGCCAGGGTTTCGACGTTGTTCAGGATTGTCGGCTTTTCCCATAATCCTTGATGCGCCGGGAACGGCGGCCGCGGCCGCGGCATCCCGCGCTTGCCTTCTATCGATCGCATCAGGGCCGTCTCCTCGCCACAGACAAAGGCTCCGGCACCCTGGTAGATGTCGATATCGAAATTAAATCCGGTCCCCAGAATATCTTCGCCCAGCAGGCCGTATTCCCGGGCCTGTTCAATGGCAATCCCCAGCCGTCGAATGGCCAGCGGGTATTCCGTCCGGGCATAGATGACGCCCTGTCGGGCATCGATGGCCTTGGCGGCGATTATCATGCCTTCCAGCACCGCGTGGGGGTCGGCTTCCAGAATGCTGCGGTCCATGAAGGCGCCGGGATCACCTTCATCCGCGTTACACAGCACGTATTTGATCTCACTGGGGCTCTGGCGCGCAAAATCCCACTTTAACCCGGCCGGAAACCCGGCGCCGCCGCGTCCCCGGAGTCCGGAGGTTTTGATCTCACCGATAATCTGCTCCGGCGTCATCTCCTGCAGCGCCTTGGCGGCTCCGAAATATCCGTCACGGGCGATATATTCATCAATCACCTCCGGATCGATGGCTCCTTTGTTGCGCATCACCCAGAACATCTGGTTGGCAAAAAACGGTATTTCCTCCATGGTCGGGATGGTTTCTTTGGAAGCGGGTTCCTTATAGAACAATTTCTTAACCGGACGCCCTTTCAGAAAATGCTCTTCCACCAGGTGGGGCACGTCCTTGGCTTTAAGCTGCTGGTAATAAATGCCCTCGGGTTGCACCAGCATCACGGGGCCGACGGCGCAAAAACCGTTACAACCGGTTTCAATGATTTTGATTTCTTCGGCAAGCCCCTGGCGCTGCAATTCCTTCTCAAGGGCTTCCTGGAAATTACCGGTACCACTGGCATGACAACCTGTACCGCCACAGAGCATCAGCTGAGTTCTAACCTTGTTCATTCTTTTCTCCTGCAATTCGGTTACCAGGAACCATCAAGTCCTCAGAAGCCATTAATCACTAATCATATTTTTCAAGGGTATCGATCACCGTATCAGCCTTAACGTCGCCATAAGTGTCCTGATCTACCACGACCACGGGCGCCAGCCCACAGGCACCTAAGCATCGAACCGCTTCCAGGGAAAAGCGCCGGTCTTCGCTGGTGCCGCCTTCCTTCACGCCGTACTTATTTTCGATGCGACTGACAGCTTCCTTGATCCCCTTGACATAGCAGGCCGTCCCCATGCAGACCTTGATCAAATGCCGCCCTTTGGGCTCAAACGAGAAAAGCGAGTAAAAGGAAGCCACGCCGTAAACTTCGCTGCGGGAGAGATTGAGCCCGTTGCTGATATAGTCTATCAGTTCGACCGGCAGATATCCGACAACATCCTGGCATTCGCGCAACACGCCGATGACCGAACCGGGGATGCTGCGGTTTGCGGTAATGATCTCATCGATTTGAATCCACATATCGTCTTGAATATCAGGGTGTTGAGGATGATGATTATGAGTCATGCGTTAACCTCCGGCTCTAAAGTGAAGATCAGGTTGGCCTAACAAAAAAATGAAGGTAGCAATATCACACAACCGGGAAAAAATGTCAACGGCCCATGGAAATGAAAAATGAATAATGACAAATGAATAATGACGGTATCGCTTCGCTCTGCCATTTTAAAAAATCTTAATCCGTCTCAGGACTTAAAAGGTTAAAAAGAGAGGGACATGCCTCTGAAAGCGTGCGCATCCTCTTCAAACTCCGATTGAATAAAAATCGATAGAATTCCTTAATTTGTCATTATTCATTATTCATTACTCATTCGATTTACTTCATTCCCCTTCAAATTCGACGATCGAAAACGCTTTTCGATCCCCGAGTTTCTCCCGGCCCTTCAAATCGGGCAGTTCGACGACAAAGGCGCATTCGACAATGTCGCCGCCCAGCTTATCCACCAGATTAACGGCGGCACCGATGGTTCCCCCGGTGGCCATCAAATCATCGATAATGACCACACGCTCACCTCGGGCCAGGGCATCCTCATGGATCTCGACGGTTTCTTCCCCATACTCCAGGGAGTAGGATTCGCTGATGGTTTTATAGGGCAATTTGCCTTTTTTGCGGATCGGTATAAACCCAACGTCCAATTTGTAGGCCAGGACGGACCCAAATAAAAACCCCCGGGCATCGATGCCGACAACCTTATCGATTTGTTGGTCGCGATAGCGATCATGGAATATGCGACAGATCGCCCGGTGGGCTTTCGGGTCCAGCAGCAAGGTTGTAATATCTCTGAATATGACGCCTTGGATGGGCCAATCGGGGATGGATCTGACTGTATTTTTAATGTAATCACAGGATTTCCGGTAATCGTACTTTTCAGCCGGGACGGAATTTTCAGAATTCATTGGGCACCTTTTTGCTTTGACAGTCGATCAATGGTTTCTAACAATATTTTTTTGACATTATCCACATTTTGATTGAATATAGCTAATATATCCTGCCAGACGGGCATTTCCTCGTCTTCTTTCCAGCAGTCATAGTCCGTCGACATGGCAATCACGGCATAGGGGATACCGGCCTCTTTGGCTAACGCCGCTTCTGTCGCTACGGTCATGTTAATGATATCGGCACCCCAGGCAATGTACATTTTTGATTCGGCCCGGGTTGAAAAACGCGGTCCTTCAATGGTGACCAGGGTTTTATCTTTGTGGACCCGGAATCCCAATTCTCCGGTAACGCGAAACAGCAAATCGCTGAGGGATTTGTCAAAGGGATCGGCCATGACCTCATGGAACATGCCCTGGCTGAAATCATCATGAAAGGTATTAATTCGATGTCGGGTAAAGTCTATGAACTGATTTGGAATAATAAAGTCGCTTCTCTCTATATCTTCTTTTAAGCTGCCGCAGGCGTTGGTGGCGATGATATGTGTGGTCTCTGAATTTTTGAGGGCCTGGATATTGGCTCTATAATTGACATGGGTTGGGCTGAACTGGTGGCGATCGCCGTGGCGTGGCACGAAAACGATATCTAAACCGTTTAGGTGCCCGGATTTTAGCGTGGTTTCACCGTAGGGGGTCGTCCAGGTCTGACTCTGTAAATCTTTTATAATATCTGGGTCATCTAAACCGGAACCTCCAATTATTCCAATCTTCATATACGTCTCCTTTATGATTTGTGAATATATTTTGGCGCAAACCCTCAACAGCGGACTTCAGCGTTGAATCGGAAATCAATGCTGAAACCGGCCCGCACCCGGCACCGCGGGAATCCATAACAAAATTTTTCAGTAAGGTAAAGAAAATATACAATAACAGGTATGCGATACCTTATCGTTTTTACAACAGGGCTATAGAAGGATCTCAATCATCTGTGCCTTGACACCCCTGCCCCCGTATTCTATACTCTGCCTTACCCGTTTTGCCGCTGCAACGGGCGTATTTATTAAAAACAGCGGCCCGAAAGCGCTTGAGGGCCGCAACTGAGTTGTCATGCCACCGGGTTGTTACGGCCGGATTTTTCAAAAACACAAATTTGGACGGTGTCGATGAATTTATCAGAAATTGTAGATGCACTTGAGGCGACGATCATTTACGGCGAGGACCATTTGACAAAAGAAGTCACCACCTGCGGGGCCAGCGACCTGATGAGCGACATTCTGGCCGGATTGTCCGAAGGTAGTGTTCTCCTAACCGGTCTGACGACCGTCCAGGTGATCCGGACCGCCATGGTGGCGGGAGTCGGGGCTGTCGTATTTGTGAGAGGTAAAACCCCGCCCGAGGAAGTCATCGATCTGGCCCGGGAACAGGAATTGCCCTTGATCTCCAGCCCGTATTCAATGTTTGTGTCCTGCGGCCGGCTGCACGCCTGCAATTTGACCGGTCTGGACGGCAGAAGGTGAAAGAATTGAAGATTGAAGATTTGTGGCATCCTATCTTTTTGATAACATTAATGTTGTCACTGATTAGAATTTCAGGGGACAACTCTGCCGTGGGAGGCGGAATAAGCTTTGATTCTGTATGAGGGGGGAGTTTTCATATAAAACGAATATGAGAAATCTCGCAAATAATTGATGAAATTATCGCAGCGTTCTTCAGGTGTTCGGCGATCTTTATAGCAACTGCATTTAGTCCACTATACGATTTGGGCATAATCATGACCATCGCTTCGCTCAGACCTTTGTCAAATATTGAATCGACAGAATTCCATCAATATTCAATCTTCAATCTTAAATCTTCAATGGAACACCCATGGCTGCCCTAAAAAAAAACTACTACATCAAGTCAAGAGATTTTATCCGCGCCGGAGAAGCATCCATTAAAATTCAGACGCTTCTCAAATCCCTCAATTTCGATCCGAAATTGATACGGCGGGTTGCGATTTGCGGTTATGAAGGTGAGATGAATGTCGTGATGCATGGCGGTGACGGATCGCTGAGTTTTGCGATCTATCCGGACGAACTGATTTTGGAAATTTCCGATGACGGACCCGGAATCGGCGATATTGATAAAGCCATGCAGGCCGGTTTTTCAACTGCTTTGGACGAACATCGCGAAATGGGATTCGGCGCCGGCATGGGTCTGCCGAATATGAAAAAAAATGCCGATGACATCATTGTTGAATCCGAGAAAGGGAACGGAACCCGGGTCCGAATGGTATTTTTTAGCGACAGGGGAGGTGATGCCGGTTGACGGATCTGCAGCAGCCATCATGTTTCGTAAACTTCGATAAAACCCTGTGCCAAGGCCATGCCACATGTATCCGGGCCTGTCCGACCAAAGCCATTCGCATGGCCGACAAACGCACGGTCAAAGTCGTCGGCCAATGTATCGGGTGCGGCGAATGTATCCGGGTTTGCGATGAAGGCGCCGTAAGCGCAGCGGCCGCCGAAGCCGGGAATTTCGCCAAGGATCAGGTTGCCATCGCCCTGGTTTCACCGGTTCTATATGCCCAGTTTCCGGGGGTCATGCCCAAAGACATCCTCAAAGGCCTGCGGCAGATGGGTTTTCGGCACACCATTGATATGTCGTATTTCCTGGAGATATTTCACTACGCCACCGAAGAATTCATCAGCCGCAACCGTGAATCCGGCAATGCACCCTGGCCGCTGATCTCGCCGGTCTGTCCGGTCGTTGTCAGACTGATTGCCCATCAGTTCCCCAGCCTTATGCCCCATGTCTTGCCGGTCCTGAGACCGGCGGCGCTGATGGCAAGAGAAGTCAAGCAGCGCATTATTCCCCACTACCGTGAATCAGGCGAAGCGGTGGCATTGTACTACATCAACCCCTGCCCCACCAAAATGGATCCCGGTTGCAGCAGCCCCGCCAACCCGCAGGAGATCCCGGAAGTGGCCCTGGGAATCAATGACATATTCCCGGAATTGTCCCATCAGGTCGAACTCATAAAAAAATCCGATGACATGCAGTTCGATCAGACCCGCTTTGAATATGAGACCTGTGCCACGGGCAATGCGTCCATGTGGGCCATGTCGGGCGGCGAGATCGCGGAAATGGATTTCGATCGATCCCTCGCAGTTTCGGGGCTGGAGGAGACGATTGCTTACCTTCAGAAAATAGAGTTGGGGCTTTTCAAGGATATCGAATATATCGAGTTTCGAACCTGCCGGGAGGGGTGCCTGGGTGGGGTTCTCACCGCCATCGACAAATATCTTGCCAAGAGTGCGGTCCAAAAAATGATCAAGCTGTTTGGACTCGGACGGCGCCTGACGCGGGATAATATTTTGCGCCTGTATGAAAAAGGACACTTTCAAACGGAGAAAAGTCCGGCCAAGCTGATTGAATTATATGGAACCAAAAAAGCCGCCCTGTCCCTCGAATCGATGCAGCAGATCGAAAAAACCATGGAACTTCTCAGGGGCACCGATTGCGCAGCCTGCGGTGCCCCCGACTGTCGGACATTTGCCGAAGATATTGTCCGCGGCTCGGCCTCATTGCAGGATTGTCTATGGATCAGCGCTCACAGCACCATCAAAAGCAAACGGAAGAAGGGGGAAATTACCATGACCGTAAATGATCTCGTAAAACGTTTTGGTTTGCAGGTTGTCGCCGGCGACCAAGGCCTCGATCGCCAGATTGAAGACGGCTACTGCGGTGATCTGCTCAGTGAAATTATGGGCAATGCTCCGGAAGGGTGTGTTTGGCTGACCATCCAGGGGCATCAGAACATTGTCGCCGTGGCCGTATTGCGCAATATGGCAGCCATTATAATAACCGGCGGTCAAACTCCGGATGACGAAACCCTGGAAAAAGCCAATCAGGAAAAAATCCCCATCCTGCTCTGGTCTGATTCGGCTTATCAACTGGCGGGTCGCCTATTCTCCATGGGTGTGGGACAATCCGAAGAAGAGTGAAAAGGAATGTCGAATGATGAATGTCGAAGGTCGAATGAGTGAATTCTGTCTGATTAGATAATAAGACAGGATCAACTGGATTAACTGGATAATGCGTTGTTAAAAGATCCTGTATTTCCTGTAATCCTGTCTACAACCGTTTCACACGAGCGGCGGCCTCCGGCTAAAGGGCAGCCGGTCTGATCAAAGATAAGAAACTAATGAACGTCGAACATCGAACGTCCAACATCGAACATCGAATAATGTATTCTGTCTTTTTGAAACGATTGAGCGAAGCGATTCCACCATTCGACAATCGACATTCGTCATTCGTCATTCATTGAAGTTTCACAAGAGCTTATGGCAAAACGCCAGTTAAGAAAATTCAAAGCGGATCTGCATATCCACAGCTGCCTATCGCCCTGCGGCGACTGGGATATGAGCCCTAGTCGGATTGTGCGGCGAAGTCTGGATGTCGGCCTTGATTTAATTGCAATCTGCGATCATAATACGGTCGAAAACGCCGAAGTTGCCATGCGCGAGGGCCAAAAAATCGGTGTGCAGGTTCTGCCGGGCATGGAAGTATGCTCCAAAGAAGAGGTCCACATCCTGGCTTTGTTTGAAGAAATCGATCCGGCCCGCAGCATGCAGTCGTATGTCTATGCGAATTTACCCGGCGAAAACAAGCCTGACGTTTTCGGCTGCCAGGTTGTTGCCAATGAGAATGATGAGGTTCTGGATGAAAACCCGCGATTGCTGATCGGGGCGACGCAGCTGGGATTGCATGATATTGTCGATAAAACCCACGCATTGGGAGGGCTTAGCTTAAGCTGCCATGTGGACCGCCCGGCCTACGGAATCATCAATCAGCTTGGCTTTATTCCGGCCGATCTCCCCCTGGACGGCGTCGAAGTTTCCCGTCATGTAAAGCTGGCGGACGCTCACAGTACCATCGCCGGAATTGAAAATTTTTCCTGCATCACCACTTCCGATGCTCATTTTCTCGAAGACATCGGCCGGGTGTACACGGTTTTTCAAATGGCCGAGCCGTCCCTTGGTGAAATTCGCAAGTCATTGCTGCAGCAGGAAGGAAGGAGGATTCTAATCTGATTGCGCGAACTGTCACTTCACATACTGGATATCGCCGAAAATGGAATCACGGCCGGTGCCGATTGTATTGAGATATCGATTCAAGAGGCCCGCGGCAGCGAGGATTTGTTGACCATCGTCATCCAGGACAACGGCCGCGGCATGCCGGATGATAAGCTTCAAAAACCGACCGATCCGTTTATCACCACGCGCACGACCCGCCGGGTCGGGCTGGGCCTCTCGCTGCTGGCTGCGGCGGCGGATCGATGTGAGGGCAAACTTGAGATCGCATCGGAAGCCGGCCGGGGAACCCGTGTTGAGGCGACATTTCGCTACCACCATATCGACCGTGCCCCGGTGGGTGACATGGCGTCAACCATTACTACGTTGATTATGGGCAATCCCGAAGTCGACTTTGTCTACCGCCACGTGGTTGATGATCGAAATTTCAATCTGGACACCAGGGACCTCAAGGAAGATAGCCAGGACCGTTCCCTGACCGATCCGGTGCTGATTTATCATCTAACCCAGAGTATCCGCGACTCGCTTATGGAATTAGACAGTGGCAATGCCGGATCCGATATCAGCGACCGCCAGTAAAGCTGGAAGTATGAAAAAGGCATCTGAAAGGAAACTGGGCCATAATCTGCAAAGGGTAGCTTATTTATAAAAACTCAGCTAAAAATTTTTTATCTCCATTCATAAGCCACCGGCCTGGATCAACTTTGATATAGTGATGTGGACTCTCGTTGTACCGGTAGAACCCGTTCAGTACTCAGGGGCGCAGCCGGTGGCTTATGAATGGAGCCAAGGAGGAAAATCATGGCAAAATTGACGATTGACGACCTAAAAAAAATCAAAGAAGATACCGCCAAGAGCAATTCCCTGCGCGAAGGCGGTGCGACCGTTAAGGTTACAGTCCACATGGGTACTTGCGGCATTGCCGCCGGAGCCCGCGAAGTAATGAACGCCCTGATGGAAGAGCTGGCCGAATCCGACCGATCCGACATCCGGGTGGTGGCATCCGGGTGCATGGGGATGTGTAGCAGCGAACCCAACGTAACCGTGGAAATGCAGGCTGCCGAACCCATCGTATATCAAAAAATGGAGCCCAACCGCATGCGCCAGGTATTTAAACGCCATGTGATGCTGGGGGAAGTTCAGTCTGACTTTGCGTTGGGGAAGATGTGATAAAAGAAATGTCCGTCGTCTGTTGTTTGTTGTCCGTTGACTTTAGATAGGTAACATCGGGCATCCCGCGACATTGATTGCGGATAAATAGTCGCTGTGCCATTGAGAAAAGTAGAAGTATCCCTCTAGTATAATTATTTAAAGGTCAAAATGATCCTGCTGAGAGACTGCCAAAAGGCACCCGAGTGTTGATAAGACCATCAAGTCTCGGTTCTTGTCTTTTTGATGACAATCAACAACTGACAACAGACAACAAACAACGGACACCATTATGAAAGTAGACGGCAAAGACATACGCACGATCTGGCTCGATGAGAATGATCGCATCGTAAAAATAATCGACCAGCGCAAACTGCCCCATGAATTCATTATAGTCGATTTAAACACGGTGGACGATGCGATCGAAGCCATCAAGGATATGTATGTCCGGGGCGCTCCACTGATCGGTGCCACCGGCGCCTATGGCATGTATTTAGCCACGCTCAATGCGCCCGACAACCGGATCGATTCCATGTATTTGAACCGAGAAGGGGATCGACTCAAATCCGCCCGGCCCACGGCCGTCAATCTGGCCTGGGGGGTGGATAAGGTTCTCGCAGCTGTCGCTGATGTAGCCGATCCGGCGGAAATAATCAGAATTGCCAGAGAAACGGCGGGCGCCATTACCGAGCAGGAAGTCGAAAACTGCCGCAAAATCGGTGACCACGGCTTGTCATTAATCGAGGAGCTGAGCCGCCGCAAAGGCGGCCAAACCGTCAATATACTCACCCATTGCAATGCCGGCTGGCTGGCCTGCATCGAGCACGGCACCGCGACCGCCCCCATTTATGCTGCCTTTGACCACGGCCTGGATATCCATGTCTGGGTCGACGAAACCAGGCCGCTTAACCAGGGCACCCGCCTGACAGCTTGGGAACTTGGCAAACACGGTGTCAAGCATACGATCATCACCGACAATGCCGGCGGCTACCTGATGCAGCATGCCATGGTGGATATCGTGATCGTGGGCACCGATCGCACCGCCGTATCAGGGGACGTGGCCAATAAAATCGGCACTTATCTGAAGGCGCTTGCCGCGTGGGACAACCAGGTGCCCTTTTATGTGGCCCTGCCCTCGAGTACCTTTGACTGGACCATCAGAGACGGCGTCAACGATATTCCCATCGAGCAGCGTGATCCGGCTGAAATCAAGTATGTCTATGGCGTGGATCAGGCAGGCCCGACCAGTGTTCTGATCTGCCCTGAGTCCAGCCCGGCCGCCAATTTCGCCTTCGATGTTACCCCGGCAAAATATGTCACCGGCTTTATAACCGAACGCGGCATTTGTAAGGCCGCGGAAGAAGACATTCGAAGGCTGTTTCCGGAAAAGGGCTGATGACAGAGGTCAGAGTTCAGAGGACAGATGACAGAAGACAGATGTCAGAGGACAGAAGACAGAAGACAGAGGACAGAAGACAGACGCAAGTAAATAGCTAGTAGTTATTGGTTATTTGTTATTAGTTATTGGAGTGGGCTGCGACCCTGATCTTATATTTGGGCTATCAGAGCTGATATTGAAACGGATTTCATTCCTTTTAAACCATTAACCAATAACGAATAACTTCCAATCGCTGAGGAACTAAATGCTGACGGAACTTGAGAAAAAAATTATCGCCTCGATACAGGAAGACATGGCCATCACCGAGCGTCCCTATCTGGAAATATCAGAGCGACTGGGGATAACCGAGGAGGAATTTCTGCAAAACTTGCGAAGCCTTTGCGAACGGGGTATTATCCGCCGGTTTGGAGCCACCCTGCGCCACCAGAAAACCGGCTTTACCGCCAACGCCATGGCCGCCTGGCAGGTCGATGAGACCCGGGTGGAAGAGGTCGGCAACAAGCTGGCGTCTTTCAAGCAGGTTTCCCATTGCTACCGGCGTAATCCGGCCCCGAGCTGGCCCTTTAATCTTTACACCATGATCCATGCCAATGACGAGGAATCCTGCCGGCAAACCGCGCAGAAGATGTCGCGGGAAGCCGGGGTCGACAAATACTCCCTGCTATTCAGCCGCCGGGAACTGAAAAAAACATCCATGGTGTATTTCCCATCGGACGAGGATGATTGAAGTCTCACTAAAGCATTACGCTGCCGACATTCACCGTGCATCCCCAATTAATAATGACTAAAATAGCCTAAAAAAAAGGGGCCGCATAATCTAATTTATCCGCCCTGCTTTCGAGCTGTCAATTCGCTTCAATCCGGGAATATCCATTTCGGTCCTGGCTATTGGATCTATCGGGGCGGAGAAATTAAATCATTCCACAGGTACACCGCGTAAAGCACGGGAACATGGTCTCTGACAGCATCCGGAACTAGGCCCTGCAGCCCGCCGCGGAATTGTTCATCGGTTTCATAGTTGTCTCGCGGCTCCTTTTGGGTCCGGGTGTTTCGTCTTTTGGCTTCGACCGGTCGGTCATGAACGCCTCCACGGCCATCGATGAATCGGATTTCTCCCACGTGACGGTAGTATTTGCTAGGGGGGACTCTGGTCACGATGTCGCTGTTGTTTACGATGCGGTAAGCGGCCTGAACCTGGTATTGATTTCTGAAATCACGATCGCCGACTCTGGGGGAACCGATCGTATAGACTCCTGTGGTAAAAGGGCAGCGGTCAGCCGCCAGGGTCGCCAGAGCCGCCCCCAGGCTGTGCCCGCCAAACCAGATTTTAAGACCACGGCGGTGTAGTTTTTCGATGAGCAAAACCAGTTCTTCCCAAACTTCGTCCAGGGCGGATTTGAATCCCCGGTGGACTTTGCCGCCCGACTCCCATTTTACCAGCCGGATATCGACATCAGTCAACAGATCCGCAAAGACTTTAGCAGGATCGAACTTTTCGCGCTTTTTCCAGATTTCACTGCCCCGGAATACCACAAACGCAAATTTCTTATTGCTGACGACAAAGCATTGCGTGCTGTCCTTGTCAAAAAAGACAAGGTTCTCCAGGCCGGCTTTCCGGAACTTCGTTCTGACAAAATCCGGGTCTGCATAAACCAGGGTTGCGGCTTCGGACAACCACCAGGCATTAATCGGGCTGTAATCCCGGGCATCATGCGCGAAGGGAAAACTTTCAATGTGTTCAAAATAGCGGTATTTTTTAAACGGCGGAGAAATATTCTTCCAGGTAATGTCAGGAATGGGTTTGCGCCAGGACAGGTCGGGTGTCGGTGACGGCTCTTGCGCTGCAGTGCCGCTTGGCTGGACGGCCGCAAATAGTATGATAAACGCAATTCGGATAATGAAAGAAGACATGTGTCTTTAGGTTCCGAGGTTCAGCGTTCAACGTTCCAGGTTAATGACTCCCAAGTGCCTTTAATCAAAATGATAGCGTTTTTATAGGATTATACAGCCATTTTACAAAATGAAAGGGATTGGCAGTACGTAACTTTATGAATATCTTAAAGGCATCATATGGAAGCAACCTTTGAACCTTGAACCCTGAACCTGAGATTTATCCATTATGGGAATTTATGATTTTATTAAGTGATCTTATAAATTTTAAACTTTGGCCTTGCGATTGGTAACATAGGTCAACACCTCGCTTGTGGACAAACGCCGGTTGCCGGGGCCGACCCGCACGTAAAAATCCTCGTCCCGGCCCATTTTGAGAAACACCGGTGCCGGCGACGGTTGACATTGGACGAGCAGCACGTTTTGACCATCAACTGGAACCAGTTGGAAGTTGATGAAGCTGACAAACTCAAGCCCGATATATTCCCGGATCCGGTTGTTGACGTGCAGCAGATATTTGTCGTCGTTGTCGAACCGATCGGCCGTTGTCCCCAGAATATCCCCGGCATCCGCCACCCCGATCAGCAGTACTCCGCCGTCTGTATTGAGGAATGCGACAATGGATTTGAGCCAGGAGTTTTCGATAACTTTCTCGGCCCGGTCGGTTTTGAGATTCCACCGCAACGTTGATTTAAATTCAACCCGATCACTTTCTCCGCTGCTGATTAAAGACTTGATCCACTGCGCGCGTTCAGCAGCATCAACGGGGACGGATCGCAGTCTATCTTCGAGTTGATCGGCGAGCTGCCGGTTTTCCTCCAACAGTATCTTGTGCCTGAGATGAACCTCGAGATGGCTTGATACCCGGGCGACGATTTCGTCCGGGTCAAAAGGCTTGGTAATAAAGTCGACCGCACCTAACGAAAATCCCCGCACCTTCTCCTGAGAGCTCTGCAGGGCGGTCAGAAAAATAACAACTGAATTTCTGGTATTCTCGTCCGCTTTTAACCGGGCGCAGGTTTCATAACCGTCAATGCCGGGCATCATCACATCCAATAAAATGAGATCCGGCTTCGCCTTGGCGGCAATGCGCAGGGTGTCCTCACCGGACCTGGCGATAAGCAGGCTGTAGCCCTGGCCCTCGAGTGTCTGATAAAGCGTTTGGAGATTGATTTCATTGTCATCCACCATCAATATGACCGGTGATGCACTGCCATTGTGATTGGCTTGTTTACTTTGATGTTGTTTGGCTTCAGTCATTATTCAAATTCTAGTAACCGCTTCTATCCATGGCGTTGGCTTAGTTCAATTTGCAAAAATTGTTTTATACTATTTTTTCTCGGGAATTACAATTTCAATTGAAATCCTCCTGCTCCGATTCTGCTTTTAAAATCCATTTGTTGAAATCACATCATGGTTGCGCAGGGTTTATGCGATAGGCGGATTGAATAGTTTAGGTATGCTATCGATCTAAATTTGAAAGACAGAGCGACGTGTGGGGTCGTAGCTCGAAGAGCGAAGCCCCAAGCCTGAAACGATACAACAAATCTTCAATTTTCAATGCCGGCTTGCCGGATTAGGTCCTTCAATCTCAACTTGACATCCGTGCCAGTCGTACTACATTTAATGGATTTGAACTCACCTGGAAATCAGGAAACCATCATCATTTATTCGACACTGTCGGCGGTGAAGGGGCCGCTGAGCCATGATTCCATGGTCCCGGAGCCTGGTAATTCCCGATTCCAGTATCCCATTTTTTTCCGCCTCCGGCGGGTGAGCAAAGCGGACTAAACTGTGACCCGTGATACCCCCCATATTCTATTGATCAATCCCTGGATTCATGATTTTGCCGCTTACGATTTCTGGGCCAAGCCGTTGGGATTGCTGTCGATCGGCGGTATTTTAAGGTCTCACGGCATCTCGGTGTCCTACATCGACTGTTTAAACCGCTTTCATCCACGATCAGCGAAAAGCGACCCATGGGTCAGACATGGCCGCGGCCCTTACCTGAAAACCCGGATTCCAAAACCGGCGGCACTGCATGATGTGCCGCGCCGCTTTTCCCGCTACGGCATCGACCCCCAATGGTTTAAGGCCGATCTCTTAAACCTGAACCGACCCGACCTGGTGCTGGTCACCTCGCTGATGACCTATTGGTACCCGGGGGTACAGGAAACCATCGCCACGATTCGGTCAGTTTATTCGCAACCCCCCATTATTCTGGGTGGCATTTACGCCCGGTTGTGCCACGACCACGCCCGGATTCACTCAGGTGCGGATCATGTCGCCGTCGAGCGAGCGGAAAACGAACTGCTGTCCCTGGTGCATAAATTTACCGGATATGCGGCTGGTTTGACGTTTGACCCGGCGGATCTCGATTCCTATCCCTACCCTGCCCTTGATCTACAGGCAACCATTAATTATGTTCCCCTGTTGACCGCGAGGGGATGCCCGTTCGACTGCGCGTATTGCGCCAGCCGCTTTTTAGAGCCCCGGCAGTTGAAGCGCAGTGCGGAATCCGTTATTGAAGAGATCGAATTCTGGCATTTGAAGCACGGTATCATGGATTTTGTAATATACGACGATGCCTTTCTGGTGGATGCAAAACGGCATGCCGTCCCTATTTTGGAAGGAATATGCCGCAGCGGACTCAAAATTCGTTTCCATACCCCGAATGCACTTCATATTCGGGAAATCGATGCAACCACCGCCCGGCTGATGTACAAAGCGGGTTTTCACACTTTGCGGCTCGGCCTTGAAACGGCGGATTTTGACCGGCGACATACGCTGGATATTAAGGTTTCCCAATCCGAATTCAAACGTGCCGTAAAATGCCTGGCCGAGGCCGGTTTTGGAAAGGACCAGGTGGGGGCCTATCTGCTCGTCGGCCTTCCCGATCAAAAGATCAGCTCGGTGGAAGAATCCATAAGGACCGTAATCGACAGCGGCATCACACCGGTGCCGGCTTATTATACGCCGATTCCCAATACCGCCCTGTGGCCCAGGGCAGTCGCCGCATCGCGCTACGACCTGGCGGTCGACCCAATTTATACCAACAATGCCATTATCCCCTGCAGCAAGCAGCCGTTTTCCTGGGATAGGATTACCCGCTTGAAAGAACTCGCGGCCGGCCGAAATTGAAGATTGAAGGTTGAAATTTGGGATTTTAGATTGCGGATTGCGGATTGCGGATTGCGGGTTGCGGATTGCGGATTGCGGATTGCGGATTGGTGGAATCGCTGCGCTCTGTCATTTATAATGGACCATTCGACCCAGAAGCTTACGATAGGCAGAATTCCTTAGATCTAAAATCCAAATTTCAAAATCTAAAATTGCACTAAACTAATTCATTGATTGATTCAATAATATTTCATAATAACATAGGCAAATAATTCATAGTCAAGAGATCAAAGGAGAAATAATTATGCTTCACTTGAAGTCGCTCAATTTAAAAAAGCAAAAAGTTGAAACCCTGGCAATTCCGGTATGCGAGGACGAAGACATCCATGAAGATCCTGCAATCCGGGCCGTCGTTGACAGGGCGCTCAAGCTCGAAGAGTTCAACGGCAAAAAGAAGGAGCGTGTGACTTTCTATGATGTGCCGGAAATCAACGCTCGGCGGATTATACTCTCCGGCCTTGGAAAAGTTGAATCCATCGATCGGGAATCATTACGCTCATTCGCCGGCAAATCCGTGACAAGCTGCATCAACCATGAGCTGAACAAAGTGTGGCTGGCCGTACCCGCCTCAGAGAAATTGGACCTGGAGATGGCTGATGTCATCCTGGCCATGCAGGAAGGGGCCTGCCTCGCCAATTACCTATTTCAAAAGTACAAGGGCGAAGAAAAGAAGAAAGCACTTAAACAGATAAATTTTCTGGTTGCAAGTCGGATTGCCGTAAAATACCGCCACCTATGCTCAAAGGTTGTCGCCACGTGTGAGGGGACTTGCCTGGCCCGGGACTGGATCAATACGCCGTCAAACGAAAAAACCCCGCAAGTATTTGCGCGCTCCATCGTCAGCCTTGCCAAAAAGCAGGGCTTGAAGGTTCAGGTGCTCAACGAGGCCCAATTGAAGCAAAATAGATTTGGTGCACTGCTGGCCGTGGCGGCCGGCAGTGAAAGCAAACCCAGCCTGGTTATACTGGAGCACAAGGTCCCGGGGGCCAAAAAGACGGTGGCCCTGGTCGGCAAAGGGGTGACGTTTGACTCCGGAGGGTTGAACATCAAAACCGGTGGGTCTATGGCCGACATGAAGTCGGATATGTCCGGGGCGGCCGCGGTGGCAGCTTCCCTGATCACGGCCGCCCGCTTGAAAAAGAAAGTCAATTTAATCGGCGCCATACCCATAGTCGAAAATATGCCGTCCGGCCGGGCGATTCGGCCGGGAGACATTGTTCGCAGCTACGCCGGCAAAACCGTTGAAATAGGCAATACCGACGCCGAAGGCCGTTTAATCCTGATCGACGCCATGGCTTACGTGATCAAGAAATACAAGCCCCAAATGCTGGTTGACCTGGCGACCCTGACGGGGGCATGTGTCGTTGCTTTGGGAGATAAAATTGCCGGCGTCTTTTCCAACGACGATGACCTGGCGGCGTCTATCACGGCATCCGGAGCCAAAACCCATGAACGCTGCTGGCGAATGCCGCTGCCCGAAGACTATAAAAAGCTTCTCGAAAGCGATTATGCAGACCTCAATAACATGCCCAGCAGCCGCTATGGGGGCGCCGTCTCCGCCGCATTGTTTTTATCCGAATTTATTGGAGATACCCCATGGGCCCATATCGACATTGCCGGTCCGGCGTTTCTCAAAGAGAAAGGAGATTACTGCGGCCCCGGGGCTACTGGATTTGGCGTGCGGTTATTGATGGAGTGGCTGGACCAGCTTACATAGTATCTGTTCAGCTTTTGAGGAGCGTAAGTTGTACCGCAGTCAAGCCAAAGACGCTGGATGCTCGATACCGGATACTGGATGCTGGATGATGGATGCTTGATGCTGGATACTCGATGCTGGATGCTCGAATCTGGAGGCTTGATGCTGGATTCTCGATTCTGGATACTCGATGCTCGACGCTCGATGCTGGACGCTCGATGTTTGATGCTCGATGCTGATATTCGGTGCTGGATGCTCGGCCCTGGATTCAACCAATGATGTACTGTCGGTGATGAGAAAGTTTAGGGCATTGATCAATGGAATTTGGGATTTAGTTGTATTTTGGTGCTTGGGGTTTGGGATTTAACCATCTACCTCGATCTTCTGATATGAATAATTTAGGCGTTACCTAATTGGTACCCTATAGCTAGGCTAAAAGGTTTTGCCAAAAACCGAAGGCCAAAAGCCGAATACCGTATTTTTTTATCCAGCATCCAGAATCAAGTATCGAGAATCCAGCATCGAGGATCCAGATTCGAGCATCTAGCATCCAGCCTTCAAGCCTCCAGGCTTCCCAGCTTTTTTACCAGCCCCCCAATATATCCTGGCCCCGCTGCCGGGCGGCTTCTTCCTGAAACTCGTGAAACCGGGTGCCGACAACGGCGGCGACGTTGGAAATGACCGCATAGCCCATATCCGGATCTTTTTCAAATAGCTGCCGCAGGCCTTGCCGTTCGACTTTAATCAATCTGCAGGGCAGGTCGGCACAGTATCCGGACAAGCGATATTTGTTCGGGGACGTAAAGCTGGACCAGCCGAAAGCGCCGGCGGCGGCTATCGAGGAAATCGTGTTGCCCTGGGATGTACTCCCGCCGTCAACTTCATAGCGCAGATCAACCCGGCCTTCGACAACGATCCAAAGATAGACGGCATCATCGCCCTGGTTGAAGAGTTTGCTGCCGGCCTCGAATTCTGCTTCTTCACAGCAATTTATTATCTCCGCCAGTTGCTCATGATTGAGGCCCTGGAAGATTTGGACTTGGTCTAAAAAATCGATGTCTATCATGGCGTTCTCCTCCAATTTAAAAAAAGCCACGAATTCACACGAATTGACACGAAATTAATTTCTCCATTTCTCGTGATCCAGTATTCAGGCTGCTGCAATAATTCGTGTTGATTCGTGTTCATTCGTGGCTGAAAACTTTTAATGACAAACCTCATAGGAAATTAATCAAAACTACGGCAGCACATATTCGGTCTGGACTTCGCCCGCAAGGATATGCTGCTTAAAGACCTGGCGCAGTTTTTCCGCGTTCATTTTCTGGTAGACCACCGGATCCTCGCCTTCTATTTCTACGGTCACGTTGGGATGGGTGTCGCAATTGCCGAGACAGCCACCGCTCTTGACCTCGATTTCCGGGCGGTCGGCCAGGGCCAATTCCTCTACGAGCGCATTCATGACCTCCCGGGCACCGGCGATAATGCCGCAGGTAGCCAGATGGACCGTAATTTTGGTATTGGCATAGGATGGTTTCGATGCAGAATCCTGCAGTTGGCGGAAACGTCGGCCGATGATTTCCACCAGATTCGACATGACCAGATAGCCGGTTTTGGAATCCTGTTGAAAGCGTTGAATCAGTTGTTCTCTTTCAATTTGAACGACCTTGCAGGATTTGGTCGCGCAATAGGCCGACAATCTGTACTTATGTGGTGCAACAAGGCTTGACCATCCGAAGGTCTTAAATTCGGATATCGACGAGATCGTGTTTTTGGTTGAAGTCGACCGATCCGGCAAATCGAAGCGCAGATCGACCCGCCCCTCGTTTACCATCCACAGGCAGGAGGCGTCATCGCCTTCGCTGAAGAGCTTTTCATTTTGCCGGAATTCCATTTCACAGCAGTGATCTTTAAGATCGGCAAGTTGGTTGTCAACCAGCCCTTTGAATACTTCAACATTTCGCAGAAAATCGAGACTAGTCATCTGGAAACTCCTTATCATTATCTGAATTACGCACCTGATCCCGGCTCCAATGAATGGGATCGCATATATCAATACAGGACATCCGTCGGCCGGCCTCCAGCCTCAGCCTCAAACCAAAGGGACTATAGCCCATCGACATCTAAAATGCAAACTAGTCAGTTATTGGTCACCCCGAAAGATTATGATATCTAAAACATACCATTCCGAAATTCAAGAGCTAATTCGTACGGCGATTGTCGATATTGATTTATAATCATCTTTCCGCTATAGTGGCGTTACCGTTTAAGCAACAGCAGACCCTCAGCCGCGCAACTGCTGGAACCGGGTGATCACGATAGTGGTTATTTACCTGGAATTGCAGTATGGGTAGACTCTTGGCAACCCTGAACCGCGAGGCGCTGGGTGGTTAATACAGGGTTGGATAGATCATGGGCAGTCAATCTCAATTGCCGGAAAATATTGCCAATGCGGCATCGAATACATTTAGGCCGGATCTCGGCCAAATTATCGATCTGCTACCCTGCTCCATATCGATCCAGGATCGGGAATTGCGCATTATATTTGCCAATCGGCAGTTTCAATCCGACTTTGGTGATGCCGTCGGCAAACTATGCCACACGGTTTACAAGGGATCACAACGGGTATGCCCCGGTTGTCCCGTCCAGAATACGTTCCAAGACAAACGCGCCCATGTCAAAGAGGAAACGGTGCAATTGTCCAATGGCCGAATCTGTCAAGTGCTCATTCAAACTTCCCCCCTGCTGAACAATGACGGCGAAGTGGCGGCGGTGATTGAAATGTCCACCAACATCACCGAAATCAAAAAGAGCCAAAAAGAGCTGAAAACATTGGGCCAATCCATTGCGCTGCTGTCCCACGGCATTAAAAATATCCTCGAAGGCCTGGAAGGCGGTGCCTACGTGGTCAATGAGGGCTTTAAAGACGACGACCTTTCTCTGGCCAGAAAAGGCTGGAATGTGGTCAATAAAAATATCAGTGAAATAACCGATGTGGTAAAAAATATCTTATATTCCTCCAAAAATCGTCCTCTTAAATACGAAACCACGACACCCGGCCGCTTGGTCAAGGATTCGATTGCCTTGTTCAAAGAAAAAGCCGTTGGATTGAATATAGAGCTTAAAACGCAAATCGGTCCCAGGATGCCCGAAGTTCAGGTAGACATCGCCAGCATACGGCGTATGCTTAACAACTTGATCTGGAATGGTTTACAGGCCTGTCTGAATGATAAAGCGAATAAGAAACATTGTGTCACCGTTAAAGCCGATCGGTATGATGAGGATCATTTTTATTTTGAGATAGCGGACAACGGGATCGGCATGGATCAAGCCACTCGCCGCAATATTTTCGAAGAATTCTTTTCAACCAAAGGCAGTTCGGGCACCGGCCTGGGCCTGGCGGTGGTGGAAAAAGTCGTCAACAAACACGGCGGCCGCATCGAAGTCCATTCAACACCCGGAAAGGGTACCCGGTTTACGATAATATTTAAGTTTTGACGCTAACACATTGAGCGTTTCCAGCAGGATGCGCCGGTGACGTGAATGAGCCATGAGACAGGGCGGTCTGGTCCGGCGCCATATTTTAGCTTGACGAATCGCTGTAAATAATTCATATCATAGGCAGACAAATAGAGGAGAGCAGAATGGAAAAACGCCTTAAAGTGGTTTTGGTCGACGACAACACCGATTACCTGTTTACGATGGAAACCTTTCTACAACGAAACGGCTTTGATGTATTTACGGAAGATGACGGCCAAAAAGGATTGGATCTGATCCGCCGGGAGAACCCCGATATTGTTTTGCTGGACGTGATGATGGAGTCGCTTTTCTCTGGTTTTGAGCTTTGTAAAAAAATGCGGACAGAGGATGAATTGAAACACATCCCGATCATCGGCATCTCCGGCATGGGCGACGAATTGGGACTGGACTACAAACAATGGCCCGATTTCGAGTATTTCAGTCCGGACGCTTTTCTCGACAAACCGGTAGACAAACAGCGCCTGTTGGAATTGATTCCGGAAACCATTGAAAAGGCCCGCAAACGAAAAAAACGTCCCAAGTGGAAAGAAAAAATGGATCAGGAATGGGCCGATAAGGCGTCCAGTTCTCGATAAAAGCACAGCAATACAAAAATTCAGACCTAAAGCCGATAAAAAGGCAATATTTAGTTTGCAGGAAGTTAAAGGAGAAGTCTCGATCTTGGAGCATTGGAGTGCTGGAGTACTGGGGTGTAATTCAAATAGACGATAAACCTTCAGCCAATAATCCAACACTCCAGCACTCCAATACTCCGAAATTCATAGAAATTTAACGCCCCACGAAGGATTGCCTTCTTTCGGGCGATAAAACCGAAAAATTTGTCCGCCTGGCACATGAATTTTCACCGGCACCGGCTCCCAGGCCAAATTTAACAGCCCCGCTGGTTCTGAATTGATAGGCGGATTAATTGTCCTCATATACAGCTTTAAGTGATTTCATAACTCCAGGTCATGCCTGTTGAGTCGGATGGCGGCAAATTTGGAGACGTGGCTGGGGTTATGAAAATACTTAAAGAATCTCCGAACACCCGCACAGATAACGCGATTCTGACCAGATATTCGTAAGCTAACCAAACCCCAATGCGGCAACATTAGGGTAAGCTGGAGATTATTGGACTATGTTCGATTATCTGCTTTACACCTCTCTAATCATATTTCTGATCGGCTTAATCTATAATATTTCACATTGGTTTACAAAAAGCATCGGGGTGGTCGGGCCCACGATTACGACCGCCCAAAGAATCAAAGCTACCGGCGTCGGCCTGCTGCGGGTGATTTTCAGCTCAAAAATCCTGGACGTTCTCAAGGCGATTGTCATCGACGTGCTGCTGCAGGGCAGGGTATTCAAGGAAGACCCTGCACGCTGGCTGGCCCATATGTTGATTTTTTACGGATTCATGTTGCTGCTGCTGATGCATGCCATGGACTCCGTGATCACCGAGGCCTGGTTTGACGACTATTACGCAACGGTCAACCCATACTTTTTTTTAAGGGACTTGTTTGGAGCCATGGTATTGGTCGGGGCCGCATTTGCCGTATTTCGTCGCTACCTGTCAAAAAAACCACGCCTGCGAACCGCCGGCCGAGATCACTATGCCATCATCATCCTGGTGTTGATCATGATGTCCGGAATTGCTTTGCTCGGACTCAAGATAACCTCGCACAACGAATTCATGATCATGGTCGAGGACTACGCCGGGCTGGATGATGAAGAGGAAATCGAAGCCCTGGAGGCGGTCTGGGTGAAGGAATACGGACTGGTTTCACCCAATGTGACGGAACCGTTTGACGAGGATCTATTGGCTGCAGGGCAGGAAATAAACGAGGGCAGCTGCCTGGAATGCCATGTTGCCTCCGAGTGGGCTTTTACCGGCTTTCTCACGGCCAAAATCCTCGAGCCCGTGGCCCTGGCGCTCGATCAATTCAACGGCGTCAACATCGTGTGGTATATTCACATCATTGCCTGTTTCGCTGGGTTGGCCTATCTGCCGTTCAGTAAAATGTTCCATATCATCGCCACACCCCTGAGCCTGATTGCCAACCGGGTCATGGAACCCAGGACCTCCGCACCGGCCAACACCCTGACGCGCCAGATCCTGGAGTTGGACGCCTGCACCCATTGCGGCAGCTGCAGTCTTAACTGCTCGGCCGCCATGATTTACGAAGCCGTCGGCAATCAATTCATTTTGCCGTCCGAGAAAATGTCTTTTCTGAAAAAATGGATAGCCGGCAAAAAGCTGGAACCGGAGCAGCTGCAAGCAATCGCTGAAGGCGTTTATCTTTGTACCAACTGCGACCGCTGCACGGTCCACTGCCCTTCCGGCATCCGGCTAAAAGAGTTGTGGTACAATGTCCGGGAGGACCTGCTGCTGAAGGGCCCGCCCCAGGCCCCGGTCTTGACTCCCTTTTCGTTTGCACGCGGGGTTGTGGTAAAAGACCGGCTCAACGTCGATGCATACCTGCGGCCGATCGAAAAGGCGGCTGAAAATCTGGCCGGCCCAGCGTCCAAGCTGTTAACCAGTGAAACCGCCCTGCCCCTGAATATTGCCGTGGACGAATCCCGCCGGATTACAGGGGGTGACAACACCTTTGCCCATTGCTTCAGCTGTCAAAGCTGTACTACGGTTTGCCCAGTGGTCGGCAATTACGAAGAACCGGAAAAGGTGCTAGGATTGCTGCCCCATCAAATCATGTGCAGTCTGGGGCTCGGTTTCACCGCCATGGCCGGCGGAGCCAAAATGATCTGGGACTGCCTGACCTGCTACCAATGCCAGGAAAATTGCCCCCAGCAGGTAGCAGTGTGCGACTTGCTGTACCGATTGAAAAATGAGGGGGTGCGGCAGGCAGGGGGATAGGTCTTATATGACCTATAGGACCTATCAAATCTATTATAGGTCCTATATGACCTATATGACCTATATGACCTATTATAGGCCTTATATGACCTATACGACCTATAAGACCTACTTATAAGATGGAGCGAAATTAAAAAATGAAATTCGCACTTTTTCAGGGCTGCAACATTCCCGCCCGGGTGACGCAGTACGCGGACGCCACCCGGGCAGTTTGCACGGAATTGGAAATTAAGCTCAACGAGTTGGATCAGTTCAATTGCTGTGGTTACCCGGTTCGCAGTATAGACGAGCGGGCATTTGTGTTGTCGGCGGCTAAAAATCTGGCCGCAGCCGAAAAGGCCGGCCTGGATATCCTGGTGATGTGCAAATGTTGCTACGGGTCCTTGAAAAAGGCCGCCTGGGTCATGGACAACGATTTGACCTTGAAAAATGAAATCAATGACTTTCTGGCCAAAGACAAACTGGCATATGAAGGCCGGGTCGCAGTCAATCATTTGCTGACAGTCTTGCATCGCGATGTGGGAATCGACCATCTGAAATCATTGGTTTCAAATTCTTTCAGCGGACTGCAAATAGCGACCAGCTATGGTTGTCATGCCTTGCGCCCGAGTAAAGTCACTGCTTTCGACGACCCGCTGGCGCCTAATATATTTGACGAACTGGTTGAAATAACCGGTGCCTTCAGCGTTGACTGGAGTCGCAAACTGGATTGTTGCGGCGCGCCTTTGACCGGCATCAATGATCAGCTGGCCCAGGACATGGCTACCAATAAAATTGCCAGTGCCAGAGAAGCGGGCGCAGACTATTTGTGCACGGCATGTCCGTATACCCACATTCAATTTGATTGGGTTCAAAATCAAATGGCAGCCGATTCTGAAGACTGGAAAGCGGTGGCCCCGATTCTTTATCCTCAATTGCTCGGATTGAGCATGGGAATTGATGCAACGACTCTGGGGTTATCCAACAACCGGCTTGAACTGGCCGGTATTTCTTCATACTTGATGATGGAGTAGACGGTCCAATTTAGGGATTCAGGGATTTAGGAATTGGGAAATTGAAGGAATTCTATCTCTTTTATCTATTATGAACCTTTAATCCCTCAATTCCTGAATCCCTCAATTAATGTGTGACAGAGCAGAGGTGACTATGTCAAATAAAGCAATCGGTGCCGTGATGGTGGTCGGCGGCGGCATCGCCGGGATGCAGGCTTCCCTGGATCTGGCCGATGCCGGCTACTATGTCTACCTTGTGGAAAGGTCGAGTTCGATCGGGGGAATGATGTCTCAGCTGGACAAAACATTCCCGACCAATGACTGTGCCATGTGAATCATTTCACCGAAACTGGTCGAGGTCGGCCGGCACATCAACATCGAACTGCTGACGCTCACGGAAGTTGACGGCATCCGGGGTGAGGCAGGTAATTTTGAGATCAAACTGATCCGGCACCCGCGCTACGTTGATATGCAAAAGTGCATCGCCTGCGGCGTCTGTGCCGAAAAATGCCCCAAGAAAGTTACCAATGAATATGACGCGGGCCTGAACAAGCGCAAAGCGGCCTACGTGCAGTATGCCCAGGCCGTTCCGTTGAAATACGCCCTGGATCCCGAGCAGTGCATTTATCTGGTGCGCGGCAAGTGCAAGGCCTGCGAGAAATTCTGTCCGGCCGATGCAATCTTCTTCGATGACCGCCAGGAGGAAATCTCTCTGAACGTCGGGGCCGTGGTGCTGGCATCCGGCAGCCAAACCTATGATCCCCTTACCTATGACACCTTTGGATATGCGAAATCGGACAATGTGGTCACCAGCCTGGAGTTCGAAAGAATCCTATCGGCTTCGGGCCCCTACGGCGGACATCTGGTCAAACCTTCGGATAAATCAGAACCTGAAAAAATCGCCTGGCTTCAATGCGTGGGTTCCCGGGACGCGCATATCGGCGCCAGGGGCTATTGTTCCGGGGTCTGCTGCACTTACGCCGTCAAGGAAGCTATTTTAGCCAAAGAACATAGCCCAAACGGTTTGGATGCGGCCATCTTCTATATCGATATCCGGACCTTCGGCAAGGACTTTGAGCAGTATTATAACAAGGCCCGCCAGGAAATGGGCGTGCGCTTTATCAAGTCGCGCATTTCACATGTCGATCCGCTGGACGCCGACGGCAGACATCTCATCCGCTACGTGGATGACGCCGGCAGATCTGTGGCCGAAGCATTCGACATGGTCGTACTGTCCGTGGGGTTGGGAGTCAGTGATCAAGCCGTTACCCTGGCTGAAAAACTGGACGTCGAGTTGGATCATTATCATTTTGCAAATACCGGCAGCTTTAACCCGGTCCAGAGTTCACGTCCCGGCGTCTTTGTTTGCGGCGCCGTTCAGGGACCCAAGGATATTCCGACTTCGGTCATCGATGCCAGTGCGGCCGCCGGCAAAGTCGGCAGTCTCCTGTCTGAGGCCAGGTGGCAGCTTACCAAAACCAAGAAAATGCCCGAGCCAATCGACGTCAGGGGCGAACCGCCCCGGGTCGGGGTATTTATCTGCTGCTGCGGCACCAATATCGCCGGGTTTGTCGACGTCCCGGCGGTGGTGGAATTCGCCAAAACCCTGCCCAATGTGGCCTACGCCGAGCAAAATTTGTTCAGCTGCTCCCAGGACACCCAGGGCCAGATATCTCAGATCATCAAAGAGCATCGTTTGAATCGGGTCGTGGTATCGGCCTGCACCCCCAAAACCCATGAGCCGCTTTTCCAGGAGACGTTGATCAACGGAGGGCTCAACAAGTACCTGTTCGAGATGGCCAATATTCGCAATCAATGCTCCTGGGTTCACAAGGACGATATGCCGCTGGCCACGGAAAAAGCCAAAGACCTGGTACGCATGGCCGTGGCCAAAGTTGCACTATATGAGCCCCTGGAGGAGCCGGTAATGAAAATCCACCAGGACGCCCTGGTGATCGGCGGCGGTATTGCAGGACTGACAGCCGCCCGGACCTTGTCTCAGCAGGGGTACCGCACCCACCTCGTCGAAAAGAGCGCCGAACTTGGCGGTCAGGCCCGCCAGATCAATGAGTCCTGGGCGGGCGAACCGGTTGAGCCGTTTTTGCGAAATTTGATCAGCGAGATTCAATCGGACCCCAATATCGATATTTATTTAAAGGCCTCGGTCGAAAGCGTCGACGGCTTCGTCGGAAATTTCAAGTCGACAATCCGCAACGGCGAACAGGCCCAAGTTCTGGAACATGGCGTCACCCTGATTGCCTGCGGTGCAACCGAATATGTACCGGAGGCCTATTTATATAATCAGGATCCGCGGGTGCTGACCGGCCTGGAGTTCAAACAAAAACTCAAAGATTCTCCGTCGTTTGAGGCCTGCCGGACGGCGGTCTTCATTCAATGTGTCGGTTCGCGCAATGCGGAACGGCCCTGGTGCTCAAAGGTGTGTTGCACGCAATCCATCAAGAGTGCCCTGGACCTGAAATCAATTAAACCCGAGATGGACATATATATCTTGTACCGGGACTTAAGATCCTACGGCCTCCGTGAGGATCTCTACCGGGACGCCCGGGACCGGGGCATTAAATTCATTCGTTACAACGATGACAAGGGCATTACGGTCAGTGCGGCCGATAATGCATTATCCGTCATTTTCACAGATCGTGTGCTGCGGCGGGCAATGACGGTTCAAACTGACCTGTTGATCCTAGCCAGTGCCGTGGTGCCGCAAAAAAACAATCCATTAGCCCAGCTTTATAAAGTGCCCCAGAACGCAGACGGTTTTTTTGCCGAGGCGCATGTCAAACTGCGGCCCAATGACTTTGCCACCGACGGGGTGTTTGTGTGCGGTCTGGCCCACGCGCCAAAGCCCATCGATGAATCCATCGCCCAAGCCCAGGCCGCCGCCGCCCGGGCCGTTACCGTATTGTCAGCGTTGGAAATCTCCGTCAGCGGAACGGTGGCCCTGGTGAATCCGAATATCTGCAGCCAGTGCGGTGTATGTGTTGCGGTATGCCCTTATTCGGCGCCCAAGTTCAATGAAAACTCCGGCAAGGCCGAAATTCAGGCAACCTTGTGCAAAGGCTGCGGCTTGTGTGTAGCATCCTGCCGATCGGGTGCCCTGCATCTGAAAGGATTCGACACCTCCCAGATCATGGCCATGCTGACGACGTGTTTGTGGGAGGAGTCGACATTCGAGACAACGTTTTCATAACTGACGAATGATTATTGATAGACCACTGGAATGACTAATGAATAATGACAAATGAATAATTAAGGAATTCTGTCTATCTTATAATTTTTTCATATAGACATATTGTTGACGGAGCGAAGCGACTTCCTTCATTATTCATTAGTCAATAATCATTAGTCATTATTTATGGGAGATATTATGAAAACCTTCCAGGATCTTATCGAAAATGTCCAAAAACCGGGGCTTTGTCATCGCTGCGGGGGCTGCGTGACATTCTGTACGGCTGTCAACTACGGCGCCCTGGCGCTGGATGCAGAAGGAAAACCCGAGTATGGGGACGAAGATAAGTGCATTGAATGCGGATTGTGCTATTCCATATGCCCTGAAATCGATGAACTGGATGACGAAACCCAGAAAAGAATCGGCTGGACCCGCCCCATCGGCCGGATTATCGAAACCGGAATCATGCGAGCCACGCAACCGGATGTCCGCCAGAGTGCGACGGATGGCGGTGTGGTGACGGCTCTGCTGCTGCATTTAATTGAAACGGGGAAAATTGACGGCGCCATTGTGACCAAACCATCGGGAGCCTTCCAAAGAGAACCCTTTTTGGCGATGTCAACCCAGGATATTCGCGACGCGGCCGGCTTTTTCTTCGATACATCCCATGGCATGAAAAGCTTCAGCGACTACTATCAAACCTATGCCCAGATCAGAGAATTTGAACCCTTGATCCGAAAAGGGCTGCAGCGGGTGGCGTTTGTCGGTACTCCCTGTCAGATAAAATCGGTACGGCGGATGCAGATCCTCAATGTCGTTCCGGCGGATACCATTAAATTCTGCTTGGGTTTGTTTTGCTCCGGCAATTTTGTTTTCGGCAGTCGGCAACAGGCCAAGATCGCCAAAATCGGCGGCTTTCAGTTCAATGATGTCCGAAAAATCAACATCAAGGAAGATCTTATCATTCATCTCACCAGCGGCGAAGAAAAGCGCATCATGCTCGATGAACTCGAATTTATGAAACGTTTTGCCTGCTATTTTTGCCCGGATTATTCCGCCGAGTATGCCGATGTGTCATTTGGCGGCATCGGTGCGGCCGAAGGCTGGACCACCGTTATAACGCGAACTCCGGTCGGCCGGGCGATTGTGGCCGACGCTCGATCTAAAAAAGCCATTGAAGACAACCGCCGGGGCGAATTCCAAAAAAAGCATGCCCAGGCTCTCCGCAAGGTGAAAGCCTGGTCGGCGGCAAAAAAGAAGACCGCCCAACAAAACAGAAAGCCCCTTGGGAAAAAGTATCCGGGTATAAAGAAAAATACCTGAGGCGAGATCGAACCGATCGATTTTAAAATTTTTCTATTGATTTATTGACCCTTTTAAGATTATCTAATTGGGCCTCCCTCGAAAAGAAGGAAGCGATGACGCCAGATAGAGAAACTTTGAAACTGATGACTCGAACCGCTGCGGCACCAAGCTGAACTATTGGAATTCATTCGACAAACTGAAATGGCAAAATCATGAAAGCGCTGCTGATATATCCCTCATTTCCTGATACTTTCTGGAGTTTCAGACACTCACTTAAATTCATTCGCAAAAAATCCGCGTTTCCGCCGCTGGGTTTGCTGACTGTCGGTTCCATGATGCCGGCCGATTGGTCCCTGCGCCTGATTGATTTGAACGTCGAGAAGCTCAACGACGAAGATCTGGCCTGGGCCGACTACGCATTTATCAGTGCCATGGTGGTCCAGCGTAAATCGGCGGAGCAGACCATCACTCGCTGCAAGCAAGCCGGACTCAAGGTGGTGGCCGGCGGCCCCCTTTTTACCAGCGAATACGAGCGGTTCAATGAAGTCGATCACTTTGTATTAAACGAAGCCGAGCTGACCCTGCCCGATTTTCTGGCAGATTATGATCGCGGGCAGGTCCGGCACATCTATACGACACCGGAGCATGCCGACATCCAGCAAACTCCCATACCAATGTGGGAATTGATCAATCTGAAACGATATGCCTCCATGAGCATCCAGTTTTCCCGCGGATGTCCGTTTAATTGTGATTTTTGCAATGTTACGGCGCTGTTCGGACACCGGCCGCGCATTAAAACCGCCGATCAGATCCTTGCCGAATTGGACAGTCTATACGATCGCGGCTGGCACGGGAATGTTTTTTTCGTGGACGATAATTTCATCGGCAACAAAAAATATCTCATGAATTTGCTGCTGCCGGCGCTAATTGACTGGCAAAAAGACAAAAAAGGATTTTTGTTCAATACGGAAGCCTCGATCAACCTGGCAGACAACGAAGATCTGATGCACACGATGGTAGAGGCCGGATTCGATACCGTGTTTATCGGCATCGAAACACCTGATGAGGAAAGCCTGGCCGAATGCAATAAAAAACAGAATAAAAACCGCAACCTGATTGAGAGCGTCAAGAGCATTCAGCGGACGGGATTGCAGGTGCAGGGTGGCTTTATCGTCGGATTTGACTCTGACGGACCGTCCATTTTTCAAAGACAAATCGACTTTATCCAGAAAAGCGGCATTGTCACCGCCATGGTAGGGCTTCTTCAAGCGCCGCCGGGCACCAAACTTTATGAACGCCTGAAAAGAGAAGGCCGGCTGAGCGGTTTGCTTTCCGGTGACAACGTTGACGGCACCACCAACATCATACCGAAAATGGACATGCGCCAGTTGCTCAAAGGGTATGAAAACATCCTGAACAACATCTACCGCCCCCGTCCTTACTATAAACGAATCAAAACGTTCCTGAGGGAATATAAAGCACCCAAGATTTCAATTAAATTGGATCTTCAACGCTTTCTGGCCTTTTTTCGCACTTCGATCCGCATCGGCATATTCGGCAAGGAACGGATCCAGTACTGGAACCTGGTTGTCTGGACCCTATGCCGCTGTCCAAAGCTGCTGCCCTTAGCAGTTACCCTGGCAATCCACGGGTATCATTTTCGCAAGGTGTGTAAGCTGTAAAAAAGTACGGGTTGACTAGTTTCTGATAATAATGGCTGTCAAAAAACGCCTCTATTCGCCCTTCTCATCTTCCTGTAAATTTTGGATTTTAGATTTCGGATTTTGGATTTATGGTATCGCTTCGCTCTGTCTATTAAAAAAGATCCGCCGAAGGCGAACCTTAAATCCAAAATCCGCAATCCAAATTCCAAAATCGGCCAATCCGAAATCTAAAATCCAAAATCGACTATCGGCCGCATTCCCTTACAGCTCAGAATACAGTTGGTGTTCAATGGATAACCGGCGGGTTTGCACCAATTTAGCGAACCGGGCCCGCTGATCGGCCGGCAGGGGTGCGCCCTTGGTGGTTTTTATGCTTTTGGGGTTGACGGGCTGGCCGTTGATGCGAATTTCGTAATGCACATGCGGACCGGTGGCCTTGCCGGTTCGGCCCACTCTGGCAATGGTCTGTCCCTGTTGGACAATGGCACCTTTTTTTACCAGCAGACGGCTGCAATGGCCGTAGAATGTTTTGTAGCCGTTTGGATGACGGATGATCACCATCTTCCCATAGCCGCCTCGCCAACCGGCAAACTCCACGCTGCCGCCGGCGGTCGCAAAGATCGGCGTACCGTGGGGTGCACCGTAGTCAATGCCGGTATGACGCTTGTATTTTTTAGAAATGGGATGAAATCGTCGCGTTGAGAATGAGGAGGTGCGCTGGCCGAATTTGACCGGTACGCGCAGAAACATCTTGCGCAACGGCACACCATTTTCGTCAAAATAACCCGCCTGGCTCTCATCCTCGAAATAAAAAGCCGAATATTTTTTGCGCCGGCCGATATATTCGGCCGCCAGAATTTTACCGTATTTTATAAATTTCCCATTCAGGGTATATTTCTCAAATAGCACCCGGATGGTATCCCCCTTGCGGGGATAAAGATAAAAGTCGATGTCCCAGGAGAATATATCCGCAAAGGCGGCGACCAGCTGACCACTTTCTCCCCGGCCGACAATCGCCTGGTAGAGGGAGCTTTCGATGGCAAAGGACCGGGCCAAAGTTTCCTTTTCCAAAGCGATTTCCCGGCGGTAGGCCCGAAAATCACCGTCGTCGGTTCTGACAGCCACATATTGATTGGTCACACTCGTTTTATACGTCAGTTTCTGCAGCTTCTTTTGGGGGGTCAAATAGACTTGGTACTCATCTTTGGGGCGGGCGCGGCGAAAATCGAAAATACCCTTGAACGACCGCGTCAGGGACAGCACTTCTGAAGGTGAAATACCCCAACCGACCAATACATTGTATATGGGTTGCCGGCCGATTCGGCCGTCGATGATCGTCAGCGGTGAACTGGAGACTGTTGTTGCAGCGTGCACGGCTTGTTGGGGAACGGCCGAGACCGGCGTGGAATTTTGGCCCGGTAAACGGGAGGCCGCGGCAGTTCCGAGCAAGGCTGAACAGAAAGCCATCAGGAAGATCAGACCCATTGCCAATCTAGCGGAGAATATTCTGAATTTGGGCATCGGTTTCAAACTGGTTCGGTTATCGCATATCGTAATTCAGGTTCTGTAATTCAAATTGGCAGATGGCGCGGTTATATCCAAACGCCGGCGGCTTGTCAACCGACGCCTGTTCCTGTTAATCGGCATATTGCCGGATTTCTTAAGCCCCTAATTAATCTGATTAAGGATTGAGGAATTTAGGGATTGGGGAATTCAGGAATTCAGGGATTTAGGAATTTAGGAATTGATGGATTTCTATCTTTCTTAATTTATTGATTTTATCCTGCAATCCCCAATCCGGACAAGCCGGAGTTGACGAATGACGAATGACGAAACAAATCCGAAATTCCAAAATTCAAATGTCTCAAACGAAATTACCGTCTTAACAAAGTTGAATTCAATTCAAATCTTTGTAGATGCTTGTATGTTAGTGCTTTATAAAGATGCAAACAAATGTTTTGCACAATTTGCGCAAAACTGAGTTGGTAACTGTCTAATACCCAGCACCCAATCCCTAAATCCCTGAATCCCTAAATCCCTAAATTCCTAGTTTTGTTTCCAATAGACATAGCTGCTGCCGAGCAGCGCGACAGCGATTGTTAGATCCAAGGCCGCAATGCCGATTAAAAGCGGATAATTTCCATGGGCAAGATTGGATAAGGTCGCACCGGTTATAATCATCAACGTCAGAAGCAAAAAAAAAACAGGCCGGAAAAACTGCCAGATTTTGGGTCGTTCCAGAGCGGCAATTCTGGCTAGATTTTTACCACAGAATCTACTGAACAGAAATAAGGCCTTGATGCCGCCGACCAGCAATGCTGCCAATGCGGCAGTCCACGGCCAGGGCTGATCCGGCAGAAGCGCCTCGGCCTCCAGCAGCAAATTGCAGCCCTTGATCAGCAGGACAATTCCGCCGATATACCAGACCAGGGCCGCAAATATTTTCAAGACACGATGAGATACGGTTAACAAGTTCGCATTGTTTCTTTAAGAAATTATAGAAATAATAAAAAATGATAAAAATGCCAACCATCCCTGTCGCTCATGCAGCGCGTTAAATAACCGGCTTGATTGGCGCTGCATAATGGGAAAGACTATACATCTTTATCATGTTAATAGTTAGCGATATCCTTTTTCACGACCTCGAAATTGATTTGATCCGGTTGGCTGAGAACCAGCTCAATATGCTTTTTTATGATCGCCAGCTGATTTTCCAGTTTGGATTTATAGTTGGCTGCCAGGTGGGGGCTTTGGAATAGAAGATTGATTTGACGCTCAACCGTGGCTTTGGCAAAATCATGACTTTTGCCGATGCTGTCCAGGTAGGCGTGTACGAAATAATCAACGACGGCGTCGCAGGAGCGAATCTGCTCCCTTAAACTGGATAAATTAGCACTGATGGATTCCATTTCAGATTCCGGCAGTGCCTGGGTTTCCAGAGATTTGAGGTCCTGCAGTTCATTGTTGAGTTCCTTGCATTGGAAGATATATTTGTGGATCGATTCGGCCGCAAAGAGGGCTTTCCAGAGGACGGCTTCGAAGGCTCCCGCTTTCTGACCAGCCAGCTCAAGATCGGCTTTTTTAATATAATCTTTGATCAGGAACAGATTTTTCTTGGCGACTTCATTTTTGGTGCGAACGATAAGGCGCTCGATTTCGCCCACCATGTCACGCTTGGGATCCAATGCCGGAATACCGTCGGTTTGACGCGCAGGCCTGGCGATTTCCCGCCATTGCCGGCGCAGGGCATTATTTCGATTATGCGGATTGACAATGCCGGAAAGCACGACCCGAAAGCCTAAATCGGTACTGCGAAAGACACCACCTCTCAGAAAATAAGGCATCTCTTCGCGCCGCCCCGGCAAAATCTCCGATATCCGCTTGCGATAGCTGCCCCCTTTAACCAGAAACCCGCCGGCCGCCCCGTGCAGGCGGGAGTCAATCGAGAACCGAAAGGGATCGATCATCATCTCGGCGGCGTTGCCGGCGGTGTCATAAAGGCCCAGCGGGTTGGCACACCGGGATCCAATCCAGGCCAATCTCTCGGTCGGTTTGGCGGCATCGGCACCGGTGTAGACCGCATAGTCGGAATAGGTGCGTTTTTTCAGCGGGAAAAAATCTTCCCGGTTGAGTTGCGCTTCGGTCACCAGATGTCCGCCGCGCGCGGCATATTCCCATTCGGCCTCGGTCGGCAGCCGGATATAGCCGGTGCGACCGGCGTCAAATTCGGGCAGCGTATCCGGCCTGTTTTTCAGTAGCCATTCCGTATAGCGCCGGGTAAACTCGACGGCTTCAAACCAGGATATGTCGGTTTTGGGTCGAGGATCGTCGGACGTGAAACGAACGTCCCATCCGGGGCAAACACCATCCATGATAGCCTTCCACTGAAAAGTCGAAATCTCGTATTTGCCGATAAAGTAATAAAATCTTTTAGACCGGTCATCATCCGGGCGTGAACAACGCCCGGCGCCCTTGCGAGAAAGATCACGCAACTTGGCCTGCCAGGTCTCAGGTAATTCTTCACGGGTAAATGCGCCGGCCAGGGCCTCAATCCGCTTGCCTTCCATGAAACTCTGGTCCGGCCGGCCGCAGTTTTCACAACCCAGTTGCAGCTGCTGGTCCCCCAGGTAGTACGGAGCGGACACGCACACCGGTCGCAGGGTCAGTTTACCGCCGCAGGGCATCGGCAGTTCAAAGTCCCCCTCAGATGGCGTGGGATTTACCATATCCCGGATAATGGGCGTTTGAGAGAGGCGTTTATTGCTGGGCGACGGGCACTCCTGGGCCGATGCGGTCCCGATCGCCAAAGCCAGGATCAAACCCATGATCAGGGGAACTGCCGGAGAAAAAAAGGACTCGCGCAGGCTATTCAGCCGGCCACGCTGCAATTCAACGGCCGTAATGCGGTCAGAACCTAAGCATAGAAGGAAATTAGACATCACGGATGACCTTTGATGGTTCAATTTTTGCGACCCGAATGGCGGCATAGCCGGCGGCGAGAATCGACAGCATAATCGTCAGAATCAGCGCCGATACCAGGTGTACCAATGACAACCGACAGACATACTCACCCTCGGCCAGGTATTTGGCAAACAGGCTGTTGATGGTTATTTGTGAGGCAAAGTACAAGCAGGCCGCCAGGGCGGTACCCAGAACGGCTGTGGCAACCGACTGTACAACCGGATACCACATGATACTGCGTGTCGTAAATCCAATCAAACGCGTGATTCCCAAATGGCGGCTTTTGCGATTGACATTGGCCAGTATATTGCTGGCCATGGAGGCAAAGTAGCCGCAAACCGCAACGAAGGAAATCAGGCGGAAGATGAGACTGAAGGAGCGATCAAGACTCTGGATGACTTCGATTTCTTCGACCCGCGTGTAAATTTCCAGCTCCTGGGCGGTTAGCCAGTCACGCAGGGGGGCAACATCATAAATTGAATGCGCGTATAGTCGAAAACTCGGATATTCTTTGGATCGGGTTGGGCGCTCCCGGCCGGGCCAGCCGAAAGTCTGCGAACTGAACCCGTCACGATAGTCTTCCGTGGCCTCCAACAGGTTCAGCTTTACGAAGGCAGCGTCTCTTGGATAAGCTTCGATAGGCAATACGGAGATAACCTTGAGGTCTACCGTGACCTGTTCTTTGCGGCCCTGAACGGATCGACCGACCCGTCCCTCGATCACCTGTCCGACAGCGACCTTTAGCTTGCGCGCGACCGAGGCCGAGAGGACAACGGCATTGTTTTCCACCGGCAGTTTTCCCCATTTTTCAAGCAAGGGATCGCCCGCACCCGTGGGGATGAGATCCACCGCCAGGGTTCGTGGCTTGCCTTTGATGTTATGATAGAGAATCATGTTGGCGGCAATCGAGCGGGTCTGGGGAATGATAAACGCAACTCCCGGGCGTTGGGCCGCCTCCGCGAACCAATCCTGGCCATAGCGGCCGCTTCCAACCGGCGATATCTCAAGATTTCTCGGATCCTGGACCAGGCGATCCACCATGGTGTTGATAATGCCGCTCTTAACACCGAACAAAACCAAAAGCGGCGCCAGTACCGCGGCCAACCCCAAGATCGTACAGGCCGACAGCAAGCGCTCGTGGGAGTAATCACGCAACGACAATCGAACGATGGTTTTTAGACCGTGCATTTGCATATATATAGTAAAGTCAGTTTCTGATTGTAGGCCAAACTTTGGAACAACGTACCAAAGGAATGACTAATGATTAATGACTAATGACAAATGAATGATGTCGCTTCGCTCCTTCGATTATAATATGGCTATGAATTGACCATAAACAGACAAAATTCCATAATTATTCATTAGTCATTATTCAATATTCATTCTTATCATCCCGACACCCTGGCCCGAACGGATCCTTTTTTCTCGTTCTTTTCCAAATTAAAATTGACCCGCCTGAATCCAAGGTCTTCGACGCGGTCCCACTCGTGGGTTGCAACCACCAGGGTTACGTCTTTTTCTTCGGTTAGGCGCGTAAAAAGCCCCATGATTTCCTCGGCGTTGATTGGATCAAGCGATGCGGTGGGTTCATCGGCAATGACGACAGACGGCTCGTGGGCCATGGCCCGGGCAATTGATACTCGCTGCCGCTCACCGACAGAAAGTTGGGCGGGAAACTTCTTCAGGTGACGGTCGATACCCAGTTTATCCGCAACGGATCGAACGGCTTCCTGCTCCGACAAGCCGAGTCCATAACGGCTTAATGCGATATTGTCATAAACGGAGAGAAAGGGCAGCAGGCCGCCGGTTTGAAGCACGTATCCGATATGGCGCATCCGGGCCCGGGCCAGGCCGTCCAGATTATTCCGTTTCCAGGTAGCCGCCACGTCCAACCGTTTTTCATTAGCACTGAAAAACGCGAACTCCTCGGCACTGTCAGGCTGCAGAATCATGGCCAGCAAATCCAGCAGGGTGCTCTTGCCGCAGCCGGAGAAGCCCACCAGTGCGACTTGCTCTCCCTGCCGGATCGTCAATTCCGGTACGGTCAATTCAAACCCGTGTTCGCCGGACCATTTCTTGGCCACCCGGTTGAGTTGGAAAACGACACGTGTTTGTTGGCCATCCTCATTTTTGACGACCGATGATTTCTTCTTCCCGGATTTGGCTTTTTTTTTATTTTTGCGGCCTGACAAAACTCACCCCATATTTTTTATTGCCTAAAAAATATCTATTCCGCCTGACAATCAACCGAAAGACGATTGTCAAAATTGGCAAGAACGATGCGATACCCTGAGTGTTCTTATCTTCGGGCGGATAAATTAAGGCATCATGCTCAAAGGTACACGATAGACGCTGTCTCCGGGATCGGTTGATCCGAAACTGATCCAGTTGGAAACATCATTGTTGTATTGCTGGTAGCGTTTGATTTTGGATTTTATATCGTCCACCAGCGCCTGCTGCTCCCCGACGCTCATGCGATACCAGTCTTCTTCCGTCAATCGCATAATGCTGCTGCGGTAAGGAAGATCATCGAGAAACTCGCCGAGCAATCCCAATTGGCCCAGGTTCTGGTTGGGTTTCAGGCTGAACTGGGTCGGGTCCCGCGATATTTGAGCCGCCGCCGACAGGATGCCCTGGAAAAAATCCCGCGCTCCGGTGCGCTTGGTGCGCTGGGCCTGGTCCAAAATCACCCTCAGGCGCTGATACAAGTCGCTGAGCTGATTCTTCGTCAGCAATACGGTTACTTTGAAAGCGGGCGTGTCGGGTCGCACGAGATCCATGTCGGATACCCAGGAGGTCACGACCTGGGGCGCCTGGATTTCACCGCGCCGCCCCAAAAACTCCAGTTGCATGGCATAGCCCAGGATGGCAGCCTTGCGCTCGGCATCCGCCACAACGCCGCCGTTCCCGGATAAAGGCTGATCAGGCATCTGTAGACGCTCACCGGCACTGGCGGCCTGGACGAGCCGCACCATCTGCGCCCCGACACCTTCAACCACACGCCCGAAAGTTCGTACACCAGCTACGGTGTCACTCGCATCGATGGGCACGTAAAGGTCCCCGATGGTTGAATCCGATTGTCCGGTCAGCGCCCGATACTGGGCCTCGGCGTAGTTAATGTTGTTGAGCCTTTCCGCCAGCGGCGTCCGCAGATGAAGGACAAAGGTTCGGACGCCTTTAGCGGCTGCGATATCGGCAATTTCGGCCTCGTTCATACCGGTCGAGGAATAAGGGTCATCGTTGCGGATGGGACCGGCGTCGGTAATGAGCAGCATGATGCGGGACTGGTAGGGTGCCCAGTTCAATTCATCGAGCGCCGTCTTAAGCCCGGCAAAAGCATCTTCGTTAAAGGAATGGGACGAGACCCCGGCTTCTTCGGCAGCTGCCAGAGCGCTTTCGAACTCGATCCGCTGCCGCCCGTCTCTCAAATCCGACAGAACCTTGCTGACATATTCGAGATCCGGTGTTTTTTCCGTGCTGCTGCGAAACGCGACCAGCCCGAACGCCACTTTATCTGACAGCCCGGCCTGCTGAATAGCATCGTAAATGTTGCGCACCGCCTCCCGGGTGCGATCGATATAAGGTTTCATGGAGATGGTGGTATCGATCACAAATACGATACTGGTCCGCAGATCCGATTCCTGGGGCAGTTGCCAGGTCCCCGGATCAATCGATGCGAGCTCAAGAAATTTTACCCCCTCGAAGAGCTCCACGGTTTGAAATATCGGCATCATATAAAAGCGTGTGCGGGATACCGCTTCCTCGGATGGCTCCATTGCTAGAATCGGAAAATCCGACGGCGCCGCAGAGTTCTCAATCTGGATTGCCTCAAATTGGGAAACCAGCTTCATGGCTTCCTCGCTGGGCGACGCCGAGCCGGCCACCTTGTCGAGTTCCTCCAAATCCTTGAAAAACAGAACCGGTTGGCGGCCCTGGCGTTCGGTGAATACCAGGGTCAGGGATTGCCGCCATTCGGAAATTTTGTCTTCCTTTACCCAACCGCTTACCTCACAATTGCTTGACAGCCCGACCTTAAGCCAGTCCGCATCAGCAGCAGATATTCGATCGTAAACATAATAAACGGTGAATGGTTTGATTCGGGCTTCCAGTATCGCTGACGATTGGCTGGCGGACGCATACAAGTTCGCTCCGGGGTGCGTGATCACCTGCTGAAAAATGGAGCGCTTACCGGGAATGAGCAAGGGTTTGCATTTTTGCGCCGGAGCAGCCTCGACCCAAACCAGCATCAGGCAGGTCACAACCATCAATGCCGCATAAAATGCTTTAATTCGGTTAACTATACGACTCAGCATTATTCATCCTTTCAGCCTTGGTGGTTCAAGGCCAGGTCTTCAATAAATCACGAGCTTCAATAGAGCCCTGGGCGGCCTGCTCCTCCGCCCAGCGGCGAAGTTGATCCAGGCGGGGTCTGGCACCTTCCTGCCCGCCTGCCAGAGCCTCTGTGTACCAGTCGAAGGCCGAAGCCGGATTTTTACGAATGGTGCCGCTGGGCGCTTCATCGCTGGGGTCGTAGTAGCGGGCGACCGCCAGCGCAGCCGGAGCCAGCCCGCTGTCGGCGGCATATTCCAGCAAGAGAAATGCCGCGTCGGCCCGCTCCGGACTTTCCGGCAACGAGTTGGCCAAAACCACGGCGTCTTCGGGGGATATCCCTTCCCGCAGGGCCTTGCGGGCTCTTTCCAGCGCCGGTGCGTCCGGGGTGTATGACGGGGGCGGCGGGGGCGGAATGGTTTTTTTCTTGGGAGGCAGGTTCGCCATACGGGGTAATTCTGCTTTTTTGACCACCTTCGGTTTGACCTCATCCCCCACAAACGATGTCCAGACATAGTAGCCGGCTACCACGATCAGGATCAAACCGACGATTCCCGCGGCCAGCACCAGCCACAAACGCTCCCGGGACTTCAAATTGAATTCCACTGTGTATCCTCTTGATTCTATGTTTCCGGAGAAGGGTTATTTTATGAGTAGACATGAGGGACCTGCATACTTCAACCGTTGAACGGCCGGTTAGTACTCCCCGTCTGTGTTGGCTACAGTATAGAAAAATAAAATCTATGTCAAATATAATTAGCCATTTAAGATCAGCCGACCATCGTCCCGACGCAAAGGTTGCCGGCCAAGTCCGGATTTGTACTCAAGCTATGATTGGCTCGCCTCAACGATAATTTCGATCCGATCCGCCCTGCGAAAACCCCGCGGTAATTTTTTGCCCCGTCGACCTCGCTCGCCGACAAAGGCCGATATGTTTCCCGCTGTAAAGCGCACGGACTGTTTACCGGCGTGGATCCTGATGGCCGCACCTTCCGGCAGTACCGCAATCAATTTTACATATTCTTCCCGATTTTTAAGCCTGGCCGGCGGAATTTGAATAATTTTATTTCCTTTGCCCTTGAAAAGCTCCGGCAGGGCCTTGAGGGGGATGACCAGCATATGGCCTTCGGTGGTAATGGCGGCCAATTGATCGGTCTCATAGTTATTGACATAAACCGGCGGCAATGGCTCGGAATTTCCGGAGACAGAGAGCATGGCCTTGCCCTTGGTATTTTTCGTCACCATATTGGAAATCTGGGTCACAAATCCATAGCCGGTGTCACTGGCAAGCAGGACCCTGCAATCGGGCGGACCCATTAAAACCGCCATAAACCTGGCTCCGTTGGAAGGTGTCAGTTTTCCGGTCAGCGGCTCCCCCTGGCCCCGGGCTGAGGGCAGGTTATGGGCCGGCAGTGAATACGACCGGCCCCGGGTATCGAGAAATATGGCAGGATGAATGGTTTTGCCCCGCGCGGCGCTTAAATACCCGTCGCCGGCTTTATAATTTAGATTGGCGGGATCGATTTCATGTCCTTTTGCCGCCCGCACCCAACCGCCGGAAGACAACACAACCGTTACGGGTTCGACCGGCGTGAGCTCGACCTCCCTGATGGCCTGGGCCTCCTTGCGTTCAACAATCAGGGTTTTACGGTCATCGCCATATTTGGCGGCATCCTCTCTGAGCTCTTTTTTCATCAATGTTTTCAAGCGCTGATTGGAGGCCAGGGTTTTCTCGGTCCATGCTTTCTCTTTTTCGAGTTCATGCTTTTCATCCTTGATCTTGATCTCTTCCAGCTTGGCCAGCTGGCGAAGTCGAATTTGTAAAATTGCTTCGGCCTGGGTATCAGTCAGGTCAAAGGCGCTCATCAGTTCCGGTTTGGGTTCGTCGCTTTCACGTATAATCCGGATAACCTCATCCAGATTCAGATAGGCCACCAGCAGTCCGGCAAGGATGTGCAGGCGCTCATTAATTTGAGCCAGTCGAAATTCCAGCCGGCGCACGATGGTCTGCCGGCGATATTTTAGCCATTGCTTGAGCACCTCTAAAAGTCCCAGGGTCTGCGGCTTGCGGCTTAACCCGATAACCGTCATATTTATCTTATAGCTTTTCTCCAGATCGGTTGTGGCAAAAAGATGGCTGATCAAGGCCTCCTTATCCACCCGGTTGGAACGGGGCATGATCATCAGACGGGTCGGCTCATCCTGATCGGACACGTCGCGGATGTCCGACACCATGGACAGCTTCTTTTCTCTCATCTGGGACGCCACCTGCTCGATCACCCGAGCCGCTGAGACCTGATAGGGAAGTGACGTGACAATAATATCCCCATTTTCGTATTCATAGGTGGCCCGCATTCGAACCATGCCCTGGCCGGAACGGTAAATGTTTAAAATTTCTTCTTTCGGTGTAATAATCTCCGCCCCCGTCGGGAAATCGGGCCCCTGAATGTGCTGGCAGATCTCCTCAACGCCGGATTTGGGTGAATCAATCAGGGTGACACAGGCTTCGACGATCTCATTGAGATTGTGCGGCGGGATGTCGGTTGCCATACCCACGGCGATGCCGGTGGCGCCATTCAAAATGACATTGGGCAGCCTGGCGGGCAGCATGCTCGGCTCGCGGAGCGTTCCGTCAAAATTCGGCGACCAGTCTATGGTACCCATCGAAAGTTCGGCCAGAAATACATCGGCATAGGCTGAAAGCCGTGCCTCAGTATAGCGCATGGCCGCAAATTCTTTGGGTGACGCATTTGACCCCCAGTTGCCCTGGCCGTCGATGAGCGGATAGCGATATGAAAAATCCTGCGCCATCAGCACCATGGCCTCGTAACAGGCACTGTCGCCGTGGGGGTGGAATTTGCCCAGCACGTCGCCGACGGTGCGGGCCGATTTTTTGTGTTTGGCGGTGGCGCGCAGGCCGAGTTCGCTCATGGCATATATAATCCGGCGCTGAACCGGTTTGAAGCCATCGCCGATAAACGGTAAGGCCCGGTCCATGATCACGTACATGGCATAGTTTAGGTATGACGGTTTTACAAAGGCGTCCAGCGATAGCTGCTCGATGCCTTCATAGGACATTATCTCGTCTACGGACATGGTACTATACTCCGGTTGTTGATTCTTTTTTCGTTGGTTCCGGGTTTAAAGGTCATTCAATTTCGGATTGCGGATTGCGGATTGCGGATTTTTGGAATCGCTTCGCTCTGTCTTTAATGAAAGGCTTGATGCTTTTCTTCAACATTCTGCTGTTCGTTAAGCGATATTCCTATCGGACTGAGTCCGTCGCAAGCTGCGAGTCGCTTTTTTTTAATTGATTGAGCGAAGCGATACCATCAATCCAAAATCCGCAATCCAAAATCCAAAATCCAAAATTAATTGAATAGCCCTGAACCTTTGAACCTCTGAACATGGTAACCCCTGAATCTCTGAACCCCTGAACCTAAATCACCTCAGCATCAGCCAGGTCACCTTCTTTTTCAAGCCACCTTTTGCGGTCTTTGGATCGTTTTTTGGCCAGAAGCATATCCATGGTTTTGAAAATTTTTCGTTCATCATCCAGGGTAAGCTGGATCAAGCGCCGAGAATCGGGCAGCATGGTCGTCTCACGCAGCTGGCTCGGATTCATTTCGCCGAGCCCCTTAAACCGCTGAACATTGGGCTTGGACTTTTTGGGTGAATCGTTCAGCCGTTTTAAAATCGCATCTTTTTCATATTCATCAAGGGCATAATGTACGGTTTTGCCCTGATCGATCCGGTACAGCGGCGGCATGGCGACGAAAATATTACCGGATAGGACCAGCGACCTGAAATGTCTCAGAAACAAGGCGCACAGCAGTGATGCGATGTGAAGCCCGTCGGAATCGGCATCGGCTAATATGATGATTTTGCGATAGCGCAGACCCGCTATATCCGGATTCCCCGGATCGACCCCGATCGCTACCGCGATGTCATGTATCTCATTTGATTTTAAAATAGCCGCGGTTTCCACCTCCCAGGTATTGAGAATTTTGCCCCGCAAAGGCAGCACGGCCTGGGTCTGTTTGTCACGAGCCTGTTTCGCGGATCCTCCGGCGGAATCCCCTTCCACCAGGAACAGTTCACTTTCGGCGGAGTTCTGGGAAATGCAGTCCGCCAGCTTGCCGGGCAAGGTGGGCCCGCTGCCGACTTTTTTGCGCACGATCTTTTTGACGGCCTTGAGCCGCTTGCGGGCGTTTTCGATGGCCATTTCCGCAAGTTGCTCGCCGGTTTCGGTGTGCTGATTGAGCCACAAGGCAAACGCGTCCCGGACCGCATTTGAAACAAACGATGCACTTTGGCGGGAGCCCAGCCGTTCCTTGGTCTGCCCCGAGAATTGGGGATCGCTCATCTTGACCGAAAGCACATAGCTGCATTTTTCCCAAATATCGTCCGGTGCCAGCTTGAGGCCCCTAGGAATCAGGTTGCGGAATTCGCAAAACTCCTTGACCGCCGCCAGGAGACCGCTGCGAAATCCGTTCACGTGGGTTCCGCCCTGGGGAGTCGGAATTAGATTGACATAGCTTTCGGTAATCACCTGTCCGGCTTCGGGCAGCCAGATGACGGCCCAGTTCACGACTTCTTCCCGGCCGTCATGCTCGCCGACAAATGGAATTTCCGGTATCCGGTGGTACTCTGAAAGATTTTCAAGCAGATAGTCTTTAAGACCATCCTCGAAATACCAGGATTCAGACTCGCGCGTGGCCTTATTGGTGAAGCTTACCGTCAGGCCCGGGCAAAGGACCGCTTTGGCGCGCATGACGTGTTTTAGCCGGGGCAAGGAAATTTTAACGGTGTCGAAGTACTGCTCATCGGGCCAGAAACGCACCATGGAACCGGTATTGCGTTTTCCCACCGTACCCATTTTTTTCAGTTTGGATAATTTTTGGCCGTTGTTAAATGATATGGCGTATTTATGGCCGCCGCGTTTGATCTCCACCTCGAGCCGACTGGACAAGGCATTGACGACCGATACGCCGACCCCATGCAGTCCGCCTGAAAAGCGGTAGTTTTTATGGCCGAACTTGGCGCCGGCATGCAGTTTGGTCATGATGACCTCGACACCGGTCATCTTTTCCTCGGGGTGCTGGTCGATCGGCATACCGCGGCCGTCGTCGCTGACTTCGAGCGATCCATCCTCGTGGTAAATGACATTGATCTTTTTGGCAAAGCCGGCAATGGCTTCGTCAACCGAATTATCGATGACTTCCTGGGCCAGGTGATTGGGTCGGCTGGTGTCGGTATACATCCCGGGTCTGCGCCGCACCGGATCGAGGCCCTTCAGTACCTCCAGCGATGATGCGTCGTAATCCGCTTTATTAATATTGTCAAATAAACTATCGTCTTTGATGGCTAGCCTCCGGGACAAGAAATGAAGATTGAAGATTGAAGATTGAAGATTTGAGGTATTCTATCATTTTATTTTTCGGTTATCGAAAATGTTTAATCATTTTGAGTCAACTAAAAAAATCGGGCTCAGATTCGATCCGGTCCCGATGGTGATAATGACCTGCAATTCGTCGATCATTTATCTACATTTATACAACGAAAATCAAATTATATCAATATATTTTAGTGCGTCGTAGGGTCGGTGGGTCGGTGGTTCAGTGGTTCCGGGATGACCTTCTCCTCGTCATCCTCCTCGTCCTACTCTTCGTAATCGAAACTGAAAGCGATTCATAGGTCTCGAGGACGAGTACGAGCACGAAAAGTCGGATGCGCTTATGTAAATATTTGACCCAATTTCTTTCTTCGATTTAATTCGGTCGTTTGACAGGGCCGGCGGCAGCGCTGAATCCTGAATCCCGAACCTCCGAACCTTTGAACCCGGAACCCCTGAACCGATTAACCTTATTTTTTCAACCTCACTTTAATCGACCGCGCATGCCCATCCAGTCCTTCGGTTTCAGCCAGACGGATGATATCAGACGCCTCCCGTTTGAAGGCGTTTGGAGAATAATGAATGACGCTGCTTGTTTTGACGAAGTGATCCACGGCAAGCGCCGAAGCAAAGCGCGCCGTTCCGGCGGTAGGCAATACGTGGTTGGGTCCGGCGATATAATCCCCCACCGGTTCGGGTGTGTAATGTCCCAGAAAAACGGCGCCGGCGTTGCGGATCTGCCCCAGGTATTCGAACGGGTCGTCAACTTGCAGCTCGAGATGTTCCGGTGCGATGCGGTTGGCCAGAGCAACCGCAGCAGCAAGGTCTTCGACCACCAGCAAGGCGCCAAAACGATTCAAGGACTCCCGCGCAATGGCACTGCGGGGTAAGGTGGTCAGCTGCCGGTCAACTTCGGCGGCAACCTGCCCGGCGATTTCAGCCGAATCCGTTACCAGAACCGCCGACGAAAGCACGTCATGTTCGGCCTGGGCCAGCAGATCAGCGGCGGTAAATTCCGGAGTGGCACTGTCATCCGCGATGACGAGTACTTCGCTGGGCCCGGCAATCATATCGATGCCGACGGTGCCGGCAACGATTTTCTTGGCCAGGGTCACATATATGTTTCCGGGACCGGCGATGACATCGACCCGGGGAATTGTCGCGGTGCCGTATGCCAGGGCGCCAATGGCCCAGGCGCTGCCTACTTTGTAGATGTTCTTGATACCCACTTTTTTGGCGGCAACCAGTAGATGAGGATTTGCTCCGCCGGTCCTTGTTGAGGGGGTTACCATCACGATATTGTCGACCCCCGCAATTTTGGCGGGAATGGCTGACATCAAGACTGTGGACACCAGGGGCGTTTCCCCGCCTTTGGCGCCGGGCACATACACACCGGCGGCATCTACCGCATTAACGATCTGCCCCAGCAAGGTGCCCGGTCTCTGAGTGTCTATCCAGGATTGGCGCACCTGCTGCCGATGAAAAGCATCGATCTGCGAAGCGGCCCGATTCAAAGCCCTGACAAATGATCGGTCCACCTGCTTCGAAGCCGCACTCATTTCCTTGTCCGACACCTTTAGTGACTTTAGGGTCAAATTTGGAGCATCGAATTGCCTGGCATATTTAAGGACGGCCTCATCACCATGGCGCCGCACATCATCCAGGATCCGGTTAACTGCCTGATGGTCTTTTTTGCTGAAAGTCAACCCGCGGTCGACGATGGCCGAGACTTTTTTTTCGGCAGATTTGGAAGGATAGTTGTAGATTTTCATGGTATTCGCTTGAATTCAGATGTTTTTGTATATGGGTGGAACCACGAACCACACGAAAGACACGAAAAAAAATAAACCTTTTTTTGGCTTTTGTGTATTTCGTGTGGTTCGTGGTTTACCCATATGCGACTTCACTAAATAATATTCATTGACGATTTGTCCGGCTGTTTTTTGGCACCGAAAGATAATCATCATTTCGATGCGTGCCAGTGTTTAGGGCAAAACGTCGGCCTTGTCAACATTGGCGGCTATGCAACCGGATCGCCGATTTAAAATTCAGATTGACATCTCCCGTTGGATCTGTCCTAGTTAAACGCCCGATTTCTGGTTTTGCAACTTAACGTCAATAAAGATGGAGGGAACCATGCAGGCGAACAGAATCCACAACTTCAACCCGGGACCGGCCGCCCTGCCCTATTCCGTGCTGGAGGAAATCCGGGATAACTTTTTGGATTTCGGCGGATCCGGCATGTCTATTACGGAAATCAGTCATCGATCCCAACAATTTGACGATGTTATCAACGATGCCGTCGCCAGAACCAAACGCTTGCTGGCCCTGGACGACCGATATCACGTCCTTTTTCTGCAAGGCGGCGCCAGCCTTCAATTTGCCATGATCCCCATGAATTTTCTGTCGGGGGAACAGTCAGCCGACTACGTGGACACCGGCACCTGGTCCTCGAAAGCAATCAAGGAAGCCGAAATCCAGGGCAAAGCCATTCAGGTCGTGGCATCATCGGCCGATAAAAATTATTCCTATATTCCCCGGGACATCAACTTCAATGCCGATGCGGTGTTTGTCCACATGACTTCCAACAACACCATCAAAGGCACCGCCTGGACCGAACTGCCGCATACAAACGGCGTGCCGATTATCTGTGACATGTCATCGGATATCATGAGTCAACCCATAGACGTGCAAAAAATCGGCATGTTATACGCCGGCGCTCAAAAAAATATCGGTCCAGCCGGTGTCTGCCTGGTTGTCATCCGCCAGGACCTGCTGGACCTGGTGCCGGACTCACTGCCGACCATGTTAAGCTATAGTACCTACGCCGCTAAAAACTCGCTCTACAACACGCCCCCCTGTTTTGCAATTTACACCCTGCACCTGGTTTTAAAGTGGCTGGAGGAAACCGTGGGCGGTCTCGATAAGATGGCGGCTATCAATCGCAAAAAGGCCGCCCTGCTCTACGATTTCATGGATGCCGGCGGCTTTTATAACGCCACCGCCGAGCCTGCTAGCCGTTCCGTGATGAATATAACATTTCGACTGCCGGATGCGGAGGTTGAACAGCAATTTATCAAGCAAGCGCTTGAAAACGGCTTGGGCGGTCTCAAGGGCCATCGATCAGTGGGTGGATGCCGAGCTTCGCTGTACAATGCCGTACCTCTTGAAGCTGTGGAGGCCCTGGTCGATTTTATGAAGGCCTTTGAAAAAAAATACGGATAATTAATCCGCCCTAATAACCGGTCATTTTTGGTTTTACTTGACATTACGATCAAATACGAATAATAACCAAGGCTGAGATTTTTTCCGCTGCCCAATTGAAATCCAGTTCTGAAAGCTTTGCTGCTAATCTTGGAGTGCATCTTTAACCCCTATTAGAATAAGGAGGTAGCTATGGACAAAATTCTGAGAATAAATATGGGAGCAGATGGAGGCCCTCAAGCCAAGACTGAGCCATTGGGTGACTATGCCGGTTTGGGCGGCCGCGCCATGACCTCGGGCATCGTATCGAAAGAAGTTCCCCCAATGTGTCATGCGCTTGGCGAAGAAAACAAGCTGGTGATCGCGCCCGGGCTGCTGAGCGGCTCGGTGGCGGCCATGTCCGGCCGTATCTCCGTCGGCTGCAAAAGCCCGCTGACCGGCGGCATCAAGGAATCCAATTCAGGTGGGCAGCCGTCCCAGATGCTCGGCCGATTGGGCTATGCCGCCATCGTGCTGGAAGGCAAGCCCCAGGAAAAAGCCCTCTTTAAAGTTTTCGTCAACAAAGACGGTGTGGAGATCAAACAAGACAACAGTTTGTGCATGCTCGGCAATTACGATGTGGTGGACAAGATGAAAGCCGAATACGGCGATAAAGTCCACTGCATCTCAATCGGCCCAGCCGGTGAGATGAAGATGTCCGCCGCATCGGTGGCATTCACGGATATGGAACAGCGACCCACCCGCCATGCCGGTCGCGGCGGCTGCGGGGCGGTCATGGGCGCCAAAGGCGTTAAGGTCATCGTGATCGACGATGCCGGATGCGCAGCCCGCACCCCGGCCGATCCCGAAAAATTCAAGGCCGCCAACAAAGAGTTTGTGGCCGGCCTCAGAAAACATCCGGTGTCCGGAGAAGGAATGCCGGCCTATGGCACTAACGTGTTGACCAACATCATCAATGAAGCCGGCGCCTATCCCACCAAAAACTTTCAGTTTGGCCAGTTTGACGGCGCCAGCAAGATTAGTGGAGAAACCCAGGCGGAATTAGAAAATGCCCGCGGGGGTGAAGGCTCTGCAACCCATGGCTGCCACAGAGGCTGCGTCATCCGATGTTCGGGAACGTTTTACGACAAAAACGGCAACTTTTTAACGAAGCAGGTAGAGTATGAAACCGTGTGGGCGCACGGCGGCAACTGCGGCATTGATGACTTGGATGCGATCGCCCAAATCGATCGTCTGGATGATGATTTCGGCCTGGATACCATTGAATTAGGCGCTGCCATCGCGGTGGCCATGGAAGGCGGTGTGGCCGAATTTGGTGATGCAGAGGCCGCCATCAACCTGGTCAAAGAAGTCGGCCAGGGCACGCCGCTGGGTCGGATCCTGGGCAATGGAGCCGCTGTCACCGGCCAGGTATTCGGCGTCGAAAGAGTGCCAGTGGTCAAAAAACAGGCCATGCCTGCCTACGATCCGCGTGCGGTGCAAGGCCAAGGGGTCACTTACGCCACGACCACGATGGGCGCCGATCATACCGCGGGATATGCCGTGGCAACCAATATTTTAGGTGTCGGCGGCAGCGTTGATCCGTTGAAGCCCGAGGGCCAGGTTGATTTGTCGCGCAATCTGCAGATCGCAACAGGCGCAATTGACTCCACTGGAATGTGCGTTTTCATCGCCTTCCCGATAATGGATCAGCCGGAAACCTTTCAAGCGTTGATCGATTTAATAAGCGGGTTCACCGGCCAGGATCTGACTGCCGATGACGTTACCGCTTTGGGCAAATCAGTATTGAAGAATGAACTTGATTTCAACGCCCGCGCAGGATTTACCAGCAAAGATGACCGCTTACCCGAATATTTCCATACCGAACCGTTGTCACCGCACAATGTAACATTCGGAGTTTCAGACGAAGAGCTGGATCAGGTTCACAACTACTAAGCAACCTGACATCCTGTGCCTGAAGTATTTGGGGAGCCGACCATGGAGGCTCCCCTTTTTTTCGCCTTAAAACCCATTGATTGCAGTTTAAGGAGAAAGGAATTTGCGATGTTGAAAATCAACCCATCAACGACCAAAGAGACGCGTGCGGATATCGCTTACAACCATCTTAAGCTGCGAATGAAATTTGAACTAGTGCCTTTTTATTGCCAATTGCTGGGACAGGGATTCACCATAAATGTTCAAACGGGCTGCAGCATAAAAGATCTGCTCTGCCGGCAGCTGGGCATCGCAGAAGACTATCTGGCAGAAAGAATTACGACCATTTTTCTAAACTCAAAGGTGGTCGATGATGCGGATTCCACCGTGGTGAACGAAGGGGCGACGCTGGCACTTTCAGGTCCCATGCCGGGTCTGGTCGGAGCCGTCTTGCGCAGTGGAAGTTATTATGCCGCCATGCGCAGCCAGATCTCGCATGCCCAAGACGAAGTGTCTTCTCAGAAAACGTCGGCCAAGATTACCCTCAAGCTATTGAACCTGATCGTCAAGGAACTGGGGCCGGATTTCCTTCGCAGGGGCATTTTGATAAAGGCACAGGTGCTGCACGAATTTATGGAACGTCATGCGGAGGTATTAAGGCCCGGATTGGTTGGCGGGGAATTAGACGGCCAACCGGTTGAGCTCAATAGCCTGCATTTAATTGATTGGAATACCGATATGATATTGCTGCAAGTAACGCCGGATAAGTCATCGTAAATTAATTTTCTCTCGAGACGGCAATCGTCAATATTCAATTCTCAGGCGGCGTCAGATCAGGATCCTATTGATTTGGGTGTAGTTTGGGTCCAAACAATTTGATGCCCTCATCTTCATCTTCATCCGCGGCAGGCTTGGGGCGGATCGCCGGAGCAGGCTTTGGGGGCGTCACCGAAGTTTTAGCCGCTGTTTTGGACGGCGCGGCCGCCGGTCGCGACATTTTGATCGGGGCCCTGGTCACCAGCAGCTTTTTGGGTATATAAACTTCATTACCCCGTTTCAGATGATTCGGGTTGAGATCCGGATTGGCCTTGGCCAGCCGCTTCCGATTACCCGAACTGCCGGTGTACCATTTGGCGATATCTGCCAATTTTTCATTGTTCTTTTTTACTTTGTAGGAGAAATACTGCGATGTAAACTTGGCGGCTAGCTTTTCGGGCAAGGCGACGCGCGTTTTCAGCATGGTGGGCGGAATCAGGATCACATTGCCGACTCGGATGCGATTCGGATCCAGACGCGGATTGTAATTGGCAAGTTTGCGCCAGTTTTTGGAAGACCCGGTATACCATGATGCAATCAATGAAAGGGACTCGCCGGGCCAGCGCACGGTGTGAATATAATATTTCGCGCGGTTCTCGCCGGAAAAATTCTTCGGCAGCGGTTCACGGGTTTTCAGCAGGCCGACCGGGATCTTTACTTTGCTGCCTTCGGCTAACCGGCCGGGACGAATACGCGGATTGACTTTAGCCAATTGGGACTGGTTTTTGGAATTGCCGGTATACCATTCCGCCACATTAGCCAAAGTTTCCCAGTGCCAGCGGGATGTGTGAACAAAATACTTCCCATCACCTTCAGCATTGCCAAACAGGCGGGCATTCAAATCCTTCCGAAAAGAGGCCTGCCACGCATCAATTTTCTGCTCGACACCGGCACACCCCCAGCACACAATGACGATGAACAATCCGATTAGGCCACGGCGGGTAGTACGTAAAAGCCTGGTTTTCATCCTTTTTTTTCTCCTGTTTTCCGTTTCATTTTTCGCAGGTACTTTTTGGCGGATTCATTACCCGGGTTTAAGGCAATTGCCTGCTCCAGGTTCCTGATACATTGTTTGTTTTCGCCCAATTTCGCGTTGACGACAGCCAGATTGAAGAGCGCTTCATCCGTAAAGTCCGGATTCAGTTCGATAACGCGACCGTACATGATCTTGGCCTGCTGGTAATCCTTGCTGACAGTATATACATAGCCGAGGTTGAAGAATGTATCCGGCAGATGGGGAGCGAGATCTGCCACCTTTAAATAGGTTTCGATGGCTTTGGGATAATTGTTCCGACCCATATAAATGTAACCCAGGTTGGACAGGCCGGATATGTTGTCCGGATCGACGCTCAAGGCCATGAGAACATATTTTTCGGCCTGCTCGATGTCAGCCTCGCCGACTATTGCGGCCTGCGCCAGCGCAGCGCTGACGTAATAATTTGAGATCGACTCCATCATGGAAGGATCGTCGGCTAATATTTCATCAAACAGCGCCAGGGCCTGGTCATATTGTTTTGCTTCGAGCGCCGCCTTGCCGGCCGCCAACATTTCAGATTCCACCGGCGCCTCGACAGCGGCGGCCGTGGATGTCGCCGCCGAAGACTCCGGCGGGGTGCGCGAGAAAGATATCTGTTTTATTCCAAGCGCAACCAATACCAGAAAAACCATGACGACAATGCCCGGCTTCAGGGCGACAAATTTGAACCGGGATTTGGCGGGTCCCGGCTTGTTCTTGACTTTTTTGCCGGACTTTGGTTTCCGGGTTCTCAATATGCCGGCTAAAGTAGTTGGAATGGCCTTGAATATTTTCAGCAGGCGGTGTTTCAATTTTCCACCCGGGACCTGCTCAGTCAACAGGATGGTATTTTCATGGGTCTCCGTTTCCCGAGATTGCTGGTCAGCTTTTTCAGTCTTGTCCGTTTCGTTAATTTCGGATTTGGCCCCAAAGGCCAACGACTCCGCGGCAAGCTCTTTCTTAAAAAGCGTCTTCAGATATTGGGCGAAGCTTCTGGCATTCGGCCGCAGCCCGAGTTCAAAGGCAAATTCTTCCACATCAGCCAGCATCTCACCGGCAGATTGATAGCGCTCAGCGGGATCCTTGGCCAGCGCCCGCCCTAAAATATCATTTAATTTGCCGGGAAGATCGGGAATCACCTCTTCCGGTGGAGCATAAAGGGCTTTACGCACCATGGACAAGACTTGCATGGTTTCGCCCTCAAACATTCGTCTGACGGCCAGCAGCTCGTAGAGTATGATCCCGGTTGAAAAAATATCCGAACGATGATCAATAACATCGCCGTTGGCCTGTTCCGGTGACATATAAGCCAACTTGCCTTTAATCAGATTCTCTCTGGTCTTGGTGTTTTGGCTGGCCGCTTTGGCTATTCCATAATCAATTATTTTTACCTGGCCTTCGTAGGTCACCAATATGTTTTGGGGATTAATATCGCGATGAATAATATTCAGCGGCTGCCCCTGCAGGTCCTTTAAATTGTGGGAGTAATCCAATCCGGCGCATATGCGGGAAACAATGTAGAGGATATTTTCCATCCCCAACGGCCGTTGTCTTCGTTTGGCAATTTTTCTGATCGTTCGCAAATCTTTGCCAAAGAGGTATTCCATGGCAATATAGTATTCGTTATCCAAATTGCCGAAATCATAGATTTGAACGATGTTCTCGTGATGCAGCAGGGCAGCCAGCTTGGCCTCGTCAATAAATGCGGTAATCAAATTCTGCTCTTCGGAGAGATTCGGCAGAATTTTTTTTATGGCAATGGGTTTCTCAAACCCTTGAACACCGGTTAATTTGGCACGAAACAGCTCAGCCATTCCCCCCACGGCGATTTTATCCAAAAGCTGATACTTTCCAAATTGTGCGGATTGATTTAAAGCCATAAAAAAACAACCGACCTGCGTTCACCGTATAAGGCACCCGGTCCCGAATGCCTCAAGGTCTGCAGGCAAAATTATTTAGAGCAAATCCAACTAATTGACATGATTCTTAATCTCCGGCTAGAGGGCCTTGGCAACCCCGCCCGATAGAAAGGCAGACGGCATATCCAGTTGGTATCCATGACTTGTATCGGTTCCTGGCTGTAAAACTTAAGATCAAATTTTAATGGCAGACATCGAATTGAATTGCGGGAGAGTCCGTAGATAACGAAATGAATTTATTGGTGTTTGTAATTTAAGGATGAAAAATCTAAGGAACAGACCGGATGCGTGTTGCCGTCAGGCCCCCAGGGCAGGGGCCACCGGCAGTTCAATCCAAGCCGCTTCATTTTCGTGCTCCGCTTGGCGTCCGAACTGTTCTTCGCGGATGCGGTTGAAATCATCTTCCAGTTGCAGAAACACATCCACGATATCAGGGTCGAAGTGGGTCGCCTTGAGGCCAATGATGATTTGCCTGGATTTTTCATGGGAGTACGCGCGTTTATAAAATCGATCCGTGGTCAGCGCATCATAAACATCGGCCAGGGCCACGATCCGAGCCGCAAGCGGGATGGCTTCTTTTTTAAGCCCCGCGGGATATCCGCTGCCATCCCATTTTTCATGGTGGCTGTAAGCGATGTCTTTTCCCATCTTTAAAAAGGATTTGCCTTCGATTTGACACTCTATGGCCTTGATGGCGTCCCCGCCCAATATGGTGTGGCGTTTGATGACATCGAACTCCTCGTCTGTTAGCTTGCCGGGCTTCAGCAAGACGGCATCGGGGATGCCGACCTTTCCAATATCGTGCAAAATAGAAGATTGATAGATATCGTCAATATATTCAGCCGTGATGATATTTTCGTATCTGGGACGCCGGGCCAACTCCTGGGCAATAATTTTAGCATACTCGCGGATCCTTTCCAGGTGTGTTCCGGTTCCTTCATCCCGGTATTCGGCCAGCTTGGCCAGGCCCAAGATAGTGGTCATTCTGGCATTTTGCAGTTTGTGGTAGGAATCCAACAGGTTCTGTTCGGCTTTTTTACGCTGGTTGATGGTATATTGAACATGGGATCCGAATATCATGAAAAGACTCAAGACGATAAGTCGCAGCCACAAGGAACTGACATTCGGACCGAACAACTCTCGATAGATTGTGATTTCTTCAGGCGAAAAGACATTTAAAAAGGATTCGAGACCCCAATATAAGAAGGCCAGGAAGACGCCTGATATCACCATTTGATCGGCGAAATCGACGGGTTTGCCCAGCATGATTTTCAATTTACTCATTCAAAACTCCAGCCCGGCGGCACATTGATACATTTATAATTATTTCATCATGTTAAACCAATATTCGTTTCATGGACATTGACCTGATTCCACGATCCTGTTAGAATATTGGATACATGCGCACGACTACCACACGGATTGTATTATCGGCAAAAATGAAGACTACATGAGGGGCCGTAAAAATGAAACAGAGGCTCAAACAGTATGCTCTCGTGGCATTAGCTGCAGCGTTGCTGTGGTTTTTGCTGGATAATCATATTATTATCAGTGGCCATAGTGTCCACTTGCTAAAAAAATCGACACTTAATTTGCACGACACTTTTGTGAGCCTGGACCGCAAAAAACCGGAATCTATCCTTGAAAATGATAGATTGCGTGAAGCAGGAATCGGGGATCTTCTGGTGGAATTGGATATCATATCCCCGGATGAGCAGGCTGAGTGGGAAAACAAATATAACGATTACGAGTGATTCCGCGATATCAGTTGTCTATCCACGCCGGCCGTCTAGTCAGCGACAATTTTTTACAACAATTTGGCAACCGCATTGAGTTCCAGGGTGATCGGCCGTTCCTCCTCGCTTTGGCCGGCAAATCGAATGGGACCGGGACGGCGGTAATGATCATCGCCGGGTTCTGCCGCCAGCCATTTCTCGCGATGGGCCTTGACGACTTTAAAAGCGATGGAATTTACATCCACGATGCTTTTTTCGATCACCAGTGCCAATTTGCTTTTTCGTTCTTCGAGATGCATCAGCGGCGCAATCGGAATGCCAATCGGCTCCCACCGACTAAAATCCATATCCAAATTTTTGATGGCCGCCATTTGCCCGGTGGCCCCGTTGGCAATCAGGCTGAACACCGTCAATCCCAGGTTATAGGTATAATTACAATCAAAACGTGTCGGGTCATTGCCACGGCCGTCGTATCCGTAAAAATGGATCTGGGTTTTAAAATCCGGCATCGATTTTTTGAATATTTTTTCGACCGTTGCAGGTACGTGACCACCGGCGGCGATTAGACCATCGGTGCGCAAGGCATGTCTCAAAGTTTTAATCGATATAATTCCGGGCTTTACCAGCAGGAAATCGGCGGCACCATAATTTTTAAACAGTGCCGGTCCAAAGCGGTCCGGATCGAGCCCTTCGGCCTCGATGGTTTTTGAAAAGTAGTCTTTTTGAATACCGATTTTATAGGTCCCTTCTTCTTTCAGGATATTCAAATAATCTTGAACGAGACCCAATAGGACCTTTTCGGTTTCGACCTGGGAGAATGGAAAATTACCATGGCTGTCTCTTTCCATCAGGAGTCCTTTCTGAAAGAAAGCCGGAATATCATTGAATAGGTCATCATCACGCGTATTCCACAATTTGAAAGTGGCATCTTCCCGTGAACGCTGCGCGAGACGACGCAGATATTCCAGTTTGTCTTCCAGTCGTGGAAAGTGGGAATGAAAATCCTGGTCATGGGTTTGATTGAAATCAGCGATTATCGTATTCAATTTAAGTATAAAGACCTGAATCTCATTAACGAATTCCAGTACGCCTTCGGGGATGACGATGACGCCGTAATTTTTTCCCGCGGCAGCTCTTCGGACAACGCCTTCGCATATGATGCGTGACAAATGGCGCAGGGTCATGCCATAGGCATGATAATCGATGCTTTGATCCTGTTCGGCTTTTTGCAATCGATCTTGATCCACGTAGTCGGCGAGATCTTCACCGATCAAGGTCATGTTGGCATGGGTTTGCAGCGCCACTTCCAGGGCCAGATGGCTGGCCACCCTTCCCATAACCTTGCAGATATGCCAGTATTTAATATCCGAACTACTGTCCGTACACAGGTTGCTGACGGAGCCCGCGAAGGACCGGGCGGCGGTATGAAACCCAAAGGACATGGCACAGAGCACCTCGCCATCGGCATCTCTCACCTGAATATCGCCATCGATGGTTTTGGGAACTCCGATGATTTGAACCCCATCGGCGAGCAACTCTTGGGCCAGAAAGGCGGCATTGGTGTTCGAATCATCGCCGCCGACCACGACCAGGGCGTCCAACTTCAGATCACGGCAGGTTTGGCGCGAAAGCGCCATTTTCTCGCTGCTATCGATCTTCGTCCGGCCGGTCTTAATCATGGTAAATCCACCCAAATTTCGATACCGGTCAACCAACTCGTCGTTCAGCTCTACGACTTCATTTTCGATGATTCCGTCAGGTCCCACCAGAAATCCCAACACCTTGGTGGCCGGATTCACTTTTTTGGCGGCATCATAAAGCCCGGCAATTACATTGTGCCCACCCGGTGATGGCCCCCCTGAAAAGACAATTCCGATATTGCGCGCTTTGTCGTATTGCCGGGCAAAGTTATCATCAACGGAATCCCGGCCTTTGATAAACTGCACGCGATTATTTATTATGTCAGGCAGCTGCTTTTCAGCTTCCTTGTCCAATTCGAATCGATAGCGGTCGGTTTCCGCCAATACTGTATAAGAATTTGAAAAAACGTCACATTTCGGCGGCGTATAATTTCTTCTTTCAAAAATCTCGGGATTGACATCATCGGTGACTTTTTTAACCTGGGGATGGTTCAATATGTCTTCCAAGTTGATGGCCTTATTTTCCGGCATGGTATCCTCCAGCTAATTTTACAGATGGTCGATTGATGATTAACTGCCTAAATTAGCCTTACTAATATCTGCCCCACGACTTCAATGTCAAGATGATTCGGCATCAGATGCCGGTTCCGGGGCTTGATTTGTTTGATAGCTGCGGGTCGGCAATACCCATTTGGTTGCCACGGGAGTTTCCGCAGGTTTTATTCGACCATATGAATACTTTTAAATCCGCTATTACTGTTTAAAACTTTGCCGGCAGTGCGCCTTTTTATGATGGGGTTGCAAAGACGGTCAGAACGTGTCGTGTAAGATCCTATGTGTTATCTAGCGAGAATCGCAGGACAAAAGAATCCTTTACAATGTTTATTTTATAAGATACAAGAAATTGTCCGATTGGCATTCAAATGCTAAATCAGTTTTAGTGACTGCAATTTTGATAGTATTTTATTGAGGTTTGTGTGATCGACCGTAGCCGTCATCAAGCGGTTTAACTCAATGCAACAAAACGAAGGAGGTAAGGTATGAAAAAAGGATTTGTAGTAGGTTTGGTCGCGTTTGCAGTAATTGGATTTCTTTGCGCAACATCGGCGATTGGTGGAGATATCGAACTGGCGAAAAAATCCACGATAGAAAATATTCTGAAAAGAGGAGAACTTCGCGTTGGTTTCGAATCCGGCTACGTCCCGTTTGAAATGACGAATAAAAAGGGCGAGTTTATCGGTTTTGATATGGACTATGGGCGCCGGTTGGCAAAAGCCATGGGCGTCAAATTTGTACCGGTCAATACCGCCTGGGACGGCATCATTCCGGCGCTCATGACGGACAAATTCGACATAATTATGGGCGGCATGACCATCACCCAGGAAAGAAATCTCAAAATCAACTTTGCCGAGCCGTATATCGTTGTGGGACAAACCATCCTTTTGAACAAAAAACATAAAAACGCCGTCTTATCCTACAAGGATCTCAATAACCCCAAATACATCGTCACCTCCCGCATGGGCACCACCGGTGAACAAGCCATTAAAAAATATATTCCCAAAGCAACCTACAAAGGTTTTGAATCAGAAGCCGAAGCCGGCCTCGAGGTGATCAACGGCAAGGCGGATGCACTCGTTTATGACCTGCCGTTTTGCGGATTCCTGTACGGCAGCCAGGGTAAAGGCAAAACGATCTTCTTAAGCGACCCGTTTACCTATGAACCGCTGGCATGGGCCATCAACAAGGGCGATCCGGATTTTCTCAACTATCTTAATAACTTCCTGAGGCAAACCAGGGGAGACGGTTTCTATGACAGAATGTACAAGAAATGGATTACCGGCACCAAATGGAAATCGGAACTTGAATAATCAGCCGATCCCAATTTAATTCATTTCCGGAGGACCTACCAGCTGGCCGGCCAGACTTAAAACGATCTGGCCGGCCTCTGTTATTCCGCGTCGTTAGGATGAAAAAGTGACATACCTCCGATTGCCTCTGCGTCTTCAGGTGTCATTATAGCACTTGTTAACCTGAACGCGCCATCTTACAGACCGGATTAATTTTCCTAAAGTGAAATAAGCCATGAGCACAGCAACACGTTCAAACCTGTCCGCCAAACCCCGCTCTTACTACCTCTGGGTGGGGGTTTTTATTTTAATTATCTTCCTGATTGCCGGTGGCTTTTACTATGCCACTCAGAAAGTCGAGTATATCTGGCGTTGGAATCGTCTCCCCATCTATTTCCTGTATCAGGATGATATTGAAGTTATCAGCGACCTCGACGGCGATATAGAATCCGTTAAACAAGAAGGCGAAGATGCCGTCATCTCGGTCAAAGGTCTCAATAAAGTTGAATCCTATGTTGTGCCGGCCGACAGCGTGAAGGTCGATGTCGGCGGCTACATCTATGAAGGGGAAGCTTTAGCCGAATATCAGGAGTGGAAGCCGGGCCTTTTGATTATCGGCCTCTGGATTACATTAAAAATCAGTGTGATTGCGACCATTGCGGGAATTATAATCGGAATCATCGGCGGTCTGACCCGGATCTCGTCAAATCCTGCCTTGAAATGGCTTACCATTCTCTATGTTGAGTTGATTCGGGGCTCTCCCTTGATGGTTCAAATTCTGATATGGTATTTCGTTCTGGGAACGGTATTCAACGACATTCTAGCGGCATACGGGTTTGGACGCCTGCCGGCCTTCTGGTACGGGGCGGCCTCTCTGGCCTGCTTTGCCGGGGCCTATGTAACGGAAATCGTGAGGGCCGGTATTCAGTCGATCCACCGGGGGCAGACCGAAGCCGCACGCTCACTGGGTATGTCATACACCCAATCCATGCGCTACATCATCCTGCCCCAGGCGCTGCGCCGCATTTTACCCCCCCTGGCGGGCCAATTCATCAGTTTGATCAAGGACTCCTCACTGTTGGGCATCATTGCCATTCGTGAACTGACCAAAGCGGCCCGGGAGATCGTAACGGCCAGTTTGCAGCCATTTGAAGTTTATTTGCTTCTGGGCGTATTGTATCTGGTTTTAACATTCAGCCTGTCCATGCTGGTTCAGCGTTTGGAGAAAAGGATGGCAATCCAGTGATTGAAGTTCGCAATATCAATAAAACGTTTCATGTCCCACACGAAGTCAAAGCCTTGGTCGATGTATCCGCCAAAATCAGTGCCGGTGAAGTTGTGGTGGTCTGCGGCCCTTCGGGTTCGGGTAAAAGTACCTTTTTACGATGTCTGAATCGCCTGGAAAAGGCTGACAACGGCCACATATTCATTGACGGCATCGATGTGCTCGATCCGAAAACCAATATCAATAAACTGCGGGCCGAGGTCGGGATGGTGTTTCAATCCTTTAACCTGTTTCCCCATAAAAATGTTCTTGAAAACATAACCCTGGCCCAAAAAGTGGTCCGCAAACGCTCCAAAGGCGATGCCAATGAACGGGCCGATGTCCTGCTGAAAAAAGTGGGCATTCAGGACAAGTCGGGCGCATTTCCGGACAATTTGTCCGGCGGCCAGCAGCAGCGCGTTGCCATTGCCCGGGCGCTGGCCATGGACCCCAAAGTAATGCTGTTTGATGAACCGACTTCAGCCCTGGATCCGGAAATGATCGGGGAAGTACTGGATGTTATGAAAACCCTTGCCAAAGAAGGTATGACCATGGTGGTGGTAACTCACGAAATGGGCTTCGCACGGGAGGTCGCCGATCGGATCATATTCATGGATGAAGGAGCCATCGTGGAAGTCGGAACACCTGAACATTTCTTTACCAAACCAACCCATGAACGCACCAAGCTGTTTTTGAGCCAAATCCTCTAGCGCGGGGAGCAAGGGGCAGGGCGCAGAGGGCAAAGGGCATGGAGCATAGGGACCATTGCAAAGCGCATGGAACCTGGCACCCAGCGCAAATACTTTGGTTCTGTCACATAACCCTGATGCAAATCAAATCCCAAGCATCAAAAACCAAATCTCAAAAAAATCCCAATGACCCAAATTCAAAATTCCAAAGGACGGATTTAGGCCATACTTCGAGTGTGCCGTCCTAAAGTTGATGCCGCCTGCCCTTCGTTCTGCCCTCACCACTCAGTCCCTGCTTATTCTGCCTTCGAAATTCCTATTTTTCCCAACTCCGAATTCCCACTTCCGAATTCCCATTTCCGAATTCAATTACCTCCGCCCTCTGCCCTCTGTCCTCTGTCCTCTGTCCTCCGCCCTCTGCCCACTGCCCCCTGCCCCAGGCC